>CWHB01000024.1_pt1 | contig 105794 bp, 87 predicted proteins | sample 670591 | NCBI WGS metagenome assembly CWHB01 (sample SAMEA3735853, study PRJEB9488) | human gut metagenome | biome: ENVO:mammalia-associated habitat; material: ENVO:feces | place: Malawi | collected 2009-02-27
GCGTCACGCTCCGGGAACCCCCGTTTTTTTATCTTTCAAACGCAAACTCAAGTTGCGTACTCTTCCTTACTGCAATCGTACTTTGTATCACCGGCTGTGTGATGGCGGCCTGCACATTGAACTTTCCTATGCGTTGATGACCGCGCGAATTCTGTAAGGCACGGGAACGGGAGTCGCACTGCCGCTGATGTTCAATATCATTCTTGAACAGTCGCCGAAACGCAAAATCGGCATGCTGATGGTTGCGCAGGCTGGGCACGGTTCGGCCGGAGACACACAATTCGTGACTGCCACCCAATCGGATGCGCACCGGGGCTTTGTGTTCCTCCCAATCGTGATGGCATGCGCCATGCTCGCCACCTACGCGCTTCCGTGTCCAAACACTAACTACATGACACGTAAACGTCCCATTTCCTCCACCCGCTGGATGAAACCGGACAGTAAGGGGGCGTATGTACGTCCAGATTCATCCACTCACTGGATGAATCTGGATGCCAGGAGGTCTGTCAACGTACCGATTCCTCCAGCGGCTGGAGGAATCCGGACTGTGAGAGGCTTGGCAGCGGGTGGATTCATCCAGTGAGTGGAAGATTTGGGACGCTGAGAGGTGAGTTGGCAGGTGAATTGTCCCAGGGGGTGGGGGATCCGGTACGCGGGAAGTCCGCATGTAGGCAGATTCCTCCAGCGGGTGGGTGATTTGAGACGTTGCGACACGCCGATTTGGGTTTTAGGAGAAACTGTTGTATCCTAATCAAGTTGCGTTTCACGGATAGACACTGTGAGACGTTGCATAATTGGAGAATTCGCCTAGTGGTCTATGGCGCACGCTTGGAAAGCGTGTTGGTGTAACAGCCTCACGAGTTCGAATCTCGTATTCTCCGCCAGTAGGGCTTCCGGATGATTCCGGAAGCCTTTTTTATACCGAAAAACGGTGATTCCCCCAATGGTCTGTTGTGTAGATGTGCGACGAAGAAGTTGCGAAACAGTGGGGGAGTTGCGCATATCGCCGATTTCGTTCGCAGTGGCATGCCGCCTTGCATTACGCTCAGAACGGTGACCGTTACCAGTGGAGAGAGATTACCGGTGGAGATTGCCGGAAAAGAAGGAGGGCGGCGATGGTTGAATCCGACGATGAGCTAGATATTCAGCGTGAACTCGATACCCGCGATTCTCTGGCTTCGATGGCTCGTTATCATGCATCATCTCCGAGCGCCATCACTACGCAAGTGTTGCCGCCAAGCTTCATTCCCACGGCGACCGGGCGTATTCGTCCTGTGACCGGTGCGTTTCCCGCAATCCAGTCGGACGTGCAGGAAAAGCAGTCGCAGCTTGGCCGCTCCGTTCGATCCATACGTTCATTGGCTGCGGGATCGCTTCGTAAATCGCAAGATTCCACTGCGGACGGTAATAACGAAGACAACGGCAATAACGGCGTTACGCCCCGCATAGCATCCAGCGCCCCGCACTACGTCGACTGACCGTCGACATTGCTTCGACTTAAATCAGATAGAACATGCCTGATTTTCAGGATAATTCCTGTCTCTCTTTGTCGTGTCCTTCGCCGAATCCGGATAATATCCCGACTATCAGTTGGCCGACCTACTCAACAATCGCAATAAATGGGCTTGCCGGCAATCCAAGATCGTTGTACAGCAGACTGGAAATAGCCGGATTTCCGCTCCACCAATAACGCACTTGAGTTACTGCATTAAGATTCGAACTTCCACCAGCGGCACTCAGCACAATCTGATCACCCTTGATTGCAGCCGCTGCCGAACCCCATTTTCCGGAAGTGTCAGCAATTTCAAAACCTTGCAATGATTCGGAAGTCGGTGTTGCAACATTAGCAATACCATCCAAAGGCGTCGCGTTCGAATTGGCTGTGTAGTCAGGTACGGTCGCGCGCGCAGTCTTCGAATAATTGGGTTTTTCCGCCTGCAAACCAGTTGCGGTGCCCTTTTGGAACGACAATACGACCGTACCGTCGGAAGCGTGCTTCGCATGTGCGATAAGAGGTCCGTTGGGAATGGTTCCGCCCTCCGACATTGCCAGATACTGCGCGGCCATGCGCGCGCCAAGAATATCCTTGCCAAGCGGATGTATCAACGTTGAAGTGCCCTTGTCCGTATCTAGCGACACTGTCATTGCAACGTTGGAAGTATTGTGCAATCCGACGTTGTTTAACGTGCTCAACTGTGCGAATCGCACGTTCTGAGTGTACTGATAGCCAGGCCAACGCGCCAACTGCGCATACAGGAACGGCAGATCATCCTGGTCGAACACTGCACGATACTGGTTGATCAGCGACGTCATCTGAGATTCGTATGCCAATGCGGTCGCCTCGTTCATGGAATCATCGCACCCCTGATACCACAGCACGCCCGCCACATGGAAGCCCTCCAAAGGCGCAATATGGTTCGCGTAAATATCGCCGCCCTTCACATGGTTTCGAATCGGCGTACCGCCCCATGCGGTTTGAATAATACCGACGGGAACATTCGGATGCGCGGCGCGAAGCTGCATGGCGAACTGCTGTGCCAAATAGCTGAAATGCTGCGAATTGTCGGTGGTTGCCTCAAGCCAGGAATCGGCCTGCTCGTTCACATCGCGTAACGGAAAATCAGTACCTTTCGAGGAATTGGCGCTCGCCACGAAATGCACGTTTTTGTCGGAAAGCTGCTTCGGCAAATCGTCGGTCGTTACCAAACCACCGCCGAAATTATAGGCATTGCCTGAACCCTCGTAGTATTGCGAATAATTCAATTCCATATTCGACTGTCCAGCAGCAACAAATACATCGCCTACATACACGTTTTTCAGAGTCAACAAAGTGGTTTCGTTGTACGAAATCGTTAATGAATATGGCTTAAGACTTGTTTTCTGCTTAGGTAAAGTGCAAGTGAAATCACCGTTTTTGGAAATTTTTGCTTGTGCTGATGATGATTTCTTTCCTTGGGAAATCGTTGTGACCAGCTGTGTTGGGTTAACGGTTTTTCCACGTTGTGAAGTCTGCGTAGTTCCTTTGATTACCAGCGTTTTTCCACGTTGGAAAACCATGTTCTCCATGTAGTAGGAGGGGAGTTGTACCGATGCGCGGGTCGCATAGTTTGCGGACGAATCGTCGCTTGTGCTGGAGCTGCTTGTGCTGGAGGAGCTGGAGTCGCCGGAACTGTTCGAGCTGCTGGCGTTACCGGCGTTGGAATTCGCTGAACCGTCGCCCCATTTCGGCCCGCAGCCAACGATGATCGCCACAAGTATCGCCATGGTCACTACGACGGCAATAATCACGCGTGCCAGTCGTTTCCTGTTCAAAGCAGCCCCTTCCGCATGACGTGGTTAAAGCATATCTGCATGTCGTAGCCTAGCCATTTTTGCTACGATACGCACGAATATGGTCATCCGATCGTTGTTTGCCTGTTGTATTGTCGGAGTCGTTTCTTTTGCCTGTCATTTGACTGAGGGGCGGTTTCTTTTGAATCGTTAACGCTTGTTGCGTTTGCGAAGTCTTGAGAATGGCGGAATTTCAGCGTTTCTTCTTTTGTCTGCCGTTTGCCTTTCTTTTGATCTTAGGATCAAAAGAAACACGTTGAGTGTGTGAAATAACGCGAAAGAGAGTCGGGAGAAACGTAAAGCGGTAAGGCTGATGGCCGGTTTGATTGGTCGCATTGCGATCAACTGATTTACTGGAGGAATTAATCGTCCAGCGTCGGTTGCGTCGGTTGCGTCGGATTAGTCGGCAGCGCCGTCCGTGGCTGCGGCCCCGTTCGTTCCATCAGCGCCGTCACCGCCATCGGTGGCCTCGGACTCGTCGCTCTTCTGCAAAGCCTGCTTGAACTGCTTGGCCTGTTTGTCGTACTCGGCTTTTGCGGCGTTGGCTTTGCTGATGGTAGCGGAAGTGTCTGCTGCGCAGCTCAGCGTTTTCGGCGCGGTAACTTCCGTCTGGTGCAGTTCGGCAAGCTTGTCGAGATCGTAGGACTCATCGAAGCTGGTGAATGCTTCGGAGATCTTTGCTTTCAGCTGGAACGCCTTCGAATAGGAGGTGTTCATGGCTGTAACGGCTTCCTTGCAGTCGTTCAGCGCGGCCAGACCGCGCATTTGCTGCGAGGCACGCACGCCTGTGAATCCGAAGATCGCGCCCAGAACGACGACCACGACGACCACGGTGATAATGATCTGGCGGTAGATGCGCTTTACGTGCTGGTTCATCCAGGCGTCACCGTCGCTGATGCCTTGCGCTATGGCTGCGTCGAACAGGTCTTGCGGCTGGCGGGATTCGCTGGCAAATGTTCTGTTGACGGTCGAGCTGTTGACTGCGATACCGCTGGCAGCGGCGTCAGTGCTGTCGGCAGAAGTGTTGGTCGTTGCGCTTCCGGCAAGTGTTCTCGGTGCGCGTGGCGAGGTGCTTTCCTCGCTTGGCTTCTTGCCATGCCGTGCCATAACCCCTCCAGAATCTGCCTACTATTCTGTACTCCCCGGTGACAGCTCCCTGTCCGATCAATGCTGACCGCGCCGAGCGTCCACCTGAAATGCCAATATACAGCGTACGATACCCGTCCTTCCCCGATGCATCGCTTCCGTGTTGTAGAGGTTAATGCTTTTGTAATTCTTTCGACTTTCGAAAGCTTGTTGGAACTTCCTAAAAATTTTGATAAGTGTTGGTGGAAACTTATTAAAATTTTTGAGAAGTGTTATGCTGGGATTGTTGGGTGTTTCGCAACGGACGGCGAGAGGAAGAACTTATGGTGCCGGATAATCCACGTGAATCGTATGCCATGCTGGTTCGTGAGTCCATGCAGTTTGACATTCCTACGCCGTCACGCCGCAGCGAAATCATACGCGAGCTGCCGCAGCCAGCAGTGTTCAATGCTGTGCACATCATCACTGGCATCCGACGTTGCGGCAAAACGTTCTATCTTTTCCAGAAAATTCATGATTTGTTAAAAAACGGCGTCTCGCGTAATGATATTTTCTATTTCAACTTCGCTGATGATCGTTTGCAGCCGATGCAAGACACCGTGCTCAACGATATTGTTACGGAATACTGGCGGCAATATCCCGACTCTCGTGACCATGGCTGCTATCTGTTCCTTGACGAAGTGCAAGAATGCGCCAATTGGCAGGGATTCTGCCAGCGCATAGCCGAACATGAAGCTGTGACGCTAGTCATTACTGGATCGTCTTCGAAACTGTCCAGCGAGGAAATCGCAACGAATTTCCGAGGAAGATCGCATCCGCATGCCATGATGCCACTGTCTTTCCGAGAATTCTGCGACTTTCGAGGAATCGAAACGCCTTCAAAAGGCAGTACTCTTGCCGATGCCGTGTTTTCTCCGCGAGAAATTACCAGATTTGAAGCCGCATACAACGATTATTTGACTATTGGTGGCTTCCCTGCAGTGCAACGCATGGTTGAGCCGGATCGTATCGAAACGCTCCAAGGTTACGTGCGTGATGTGGTCGCACGCGATGTCGCTGAGCGTTTTGGACGTGAAAACATTACTCTCGCCACACAGATAGCGCTGTTTTTGCTGCGCAATACGGCTTGCGAGCTGTCTACCAATGGTCTTGTGGAAACGTTGCGAGCGGTCGGCTGGAAAATCTATTGGGACAAGGCGAATACGTTACTCGATCTGTTCAGGCAGGCATTCCTTGTCTACCAGCTCGAAGAATACTCCACCATGTTCAAACCGGGCAGTACCGCAGTGCCGAAAATGTATGCCGTCGATCAGGGTATGGTTTACGCGGTGTCACGCGCCAACCAGCAAGATATTGGAAAACGACTGGAAACTGCGATTTTCTGCGAACTGCAGCGACGGACTTTCGGCAGGCGTACGGAAACAATCACTTCGTACACTATGCCGACGTCCAAACAGGAGAAAGTTGACTTTCTTATCGGCGATGCTCTTGCTACGGAACCGTATGGGCTTATTCAAGTGTGTGCCAATATGGGAAATGAGAAAACCAGAGCGCGAGAAATCGGCTCTCTGCAAGCGGTTATGCAACGTACCAACGTTGATTCCGGCCTGATTCTCACGCTTAACGAGGAAGAAACCATTGAACTTCCCGATTCCACTGGCACAATCCACGTACTCCCCTCCTGGAAATGGTCCCTCTACGAAGCGTGATGGGAAGGTCAGCGAGAATGCTGGAAAGGAGATATGGAAATGGATGATGTCATGTCAGATGTCTCTAATGAGCTGACCGATTCTTTCAGTGCGTAATACGTGAGATGTGGGGATTGGAATGATTTTGGGGATTGGGGATGTGCGGGGTTGCGGGGTGCGGTTAGAGTTGACAATGCGGGCGTTTGCGCCGAATTATTTGGGGTTGATGACTTTATTCAAGAGAGGCTGACGAATGGTTTCGCCACATCATGTTTTGAAGATTACGACTGCGCTGTCTGCGGTTGCGTTGACGGCTTCCGTCGCGGTTACGCCGGCTTACGCATTGCAGGATATTGCGATTGAGGATGCTGTTGCACAGAGAGGTGCCGTTACTGCAGATAATGGCGTTGTTATGCAGTCGGATGATCAGACGGGCGACCAGCAGTCGGCGACCAGCATGCCTGACAATCCGAATGCGAAACTTCCAGGCACCGTCAGTGACGAGATTTCCGACGATGCAACTGTAGTTTCGGAAGACCTGGCCGTTACCCCCGAAGGTGAGGTCAAGAATATTGAAACCGGCGAAACCGTAACCGATGCGACGCTGATCGGTACGCAGGATCAGCAGCCTGACCCGCTCGCCAAAACTAACGGCGAATCCTTCATTCCGGTAAGTGCGGAAGATGTCAAAAATGCTGTAGCCGACGCGAACGTACAGCTCTCCAAATTCGAAAGCAATGAATACGGCGCGCACTGGGGCACCTACAACAATACGAAAGCCTTCTTCGACTACCAGAACAACCTGTTCGTGCAGCAAGCCAAAGGCGTGATCGACGTTTCCGAATGGCAAGGCGACATCGACTGGGCCAAAGCGAAAGCCGACGGCGTGGAAGGCGTGATCATCCGCCTTGGCTACGGTTGGGGCAACAATGCTGACAAGAAAGCACAACGTAACATTTCCGAATGCAAGCGACTCGGCATCCCGTTCGGCATCTACTGGTATTCCTACGCGGACACTCCGTCGATTGCCAAAGAAGAAGGTGCCGACGTGGTCTCCAAACTTAAGCAATTCGGTGTGAATCCGAGCGACTTGGCGTACCCCGTGTACTACGACTTGGAAAAGTGGACGTGGGAGGGCCACCAGCCACCCACCGACCCGAACGTGTACAACGATATCGTCAACAACTGGTACAGCGCGCTGCAGTCCGCCGGATACAAGAATCTGGGCGTCTACTCGTACACCAGCTACCTGCAAGGACCGCTGAAGCATGCTGATATTTACGCCAAAACCACGTGGGTGGCGCAGTATGGCGCTCGCATGGGATTCGACTCGTTCCCGACCAATAGTCGCGGATGGCAATACACCAGCTCCGGCAAAGTGAATGGCATCAGCGGCAATGTGGATATGAATGCGTTTGGAAATAAGGAGTTTGTGAATGGCGGGCATTGGGTTACCAAAAATGGCCAAAAGTATTGGCAGGATTCAGATGGTTCTTTAGCGCGTAGCAAGGAAATTTACGATCCTGAGAGTAACGCCTGGTATTGGATTGATTCAGACGGAACCATGGCGCACGATAAGGATGTTTATCTGCGTTCGAACGGCGGTAAATGGGTTCGTTATGATTCCAATGGTCATATGGTTAAGGGCGAAGATTATCGATACGGCGGTTGGTATTACTTTGATGTGACTACTGGAGCTATGGCCAAGGGCATAAGTTATGTGCCTTCTAATGGCGGCAAGGAAGTGTGCTATGACCGGGTCACTGGCAAGATGCTGTACGGTGAGCAGTATGTAGATTACGACAGGAAGATTGCTGGCTGGTATCTCTTCGATAGGAATACCGGTGCCATGACGTACGGAGATGTTTATCTTCGCTCGAATGGAGGCAAGTGGGTGCGTTACGACCGGTCATCTGGAAAGATGGTTAAGGGATTGCAAAAGCAGGACGGTGCTTGGTATTACTTCGATGAAACCACGGGGGCCATGGCTCATGGATGCACGTGGGTGCCACAATGGAACACGTGGCATATGTTTGATGTGGTCACTGGTCGTGGATGATTAGGGAAAAAGAAGTTTATGAATTTGACGATAGGCGGAAACATGGAAATTTTTGTGTAATTGGCATGGTTTGCATGATTAAAATTAGAATGGTCCACCATTCCGGTGGACCATTCTAATCCGGAGTTCTTCAAGGCCAATGCTTTAAATGCGCATGAGGCCTCTCGACTGATCACTCGTCATAGTAGGGGTGTGCGAAGTGGGCTCCATAGTAGGCTGAGCGTACGCTGATGTTGCCGTTGGCAGCATCAATGATTGTCGCATAGCCACCATTCACGGAGACAACGATACCCGCATGACTTGCACTGTAATTACGAGACCAAGAGTCATTGAATTTCCAGAATGCTATGTCTCCTACGTGGGGTGTGCTGCTAACTCGTCCATGGGAATTGTACCAATCATAGTTATGATGAGGCCAACCTGTTTTAGCTCCATCGCACAGGAATATATCCAATCCGGCATGGTGGAAGGAGTACCAGACAAATGATATGCAAGGGCCGTATGGGCAGATAAGTCCACCGTTGGCAGCTAACTCGCCGGGGCAGTCGGGATGCTGTCCAGCATAAGAGCGTGCTTGGTTGACCAGACGATTGGCGATTTGCTGCTTGTTGTACTGCACGCCAGTGTAAGGATCAAAGAAGTAATGATGCCCGTCGAGAATTGCACCACCATGAATCATTTGGCTTGATGTTTTGTCGTAGTAAACCCATTTCTTGCCGTTTGATAGCCAAGTCCGTCCTTTGGCCAAGGCTCCGGTGACGGGATCCATGTAATACCAACCGTCATTGATGTAATGCTCACCGTATTGCATTTTTCCCGTGGTCTTGTCGTAGTACACCCACTTGTTTGTTTTTCGAATGTAGACGAAATCGTGCGCCATCGCACCTGTATTCTGATCGAAGTAATACCAGCCGGTATGCTCCTTATCATAGTGCAGGTAGGCTTCGCCATGTGCCATTTTGCCGGTTGATACGTCGTAGTATACCCATTTATCATCGGAAGACAGGTATTTTATGCCTTTGCTCATAGCCCCGGTGGTTGCGTCGAAGTAGTACCAGCCACCATAGCGATAATCTTCACCTTTGATTAAGTTGCCGCCTTGGTCGAAACGAACCCAAATACCAGTTTTTCTATTATTCGGCGCATCTGGAATGAACACGTCTTTATCGACAACCATTACGCCATTCTCGTAATAATGCTGCTTATTTTCGTCCCATCCATTTTCGGGTTTATCTGGAGCGTCTTGTGGATTGGATTCGGCATGCTGTTCTTCAAGAGGCTCGTTTTCTGAAACTACGTCAGATGTATCCTCGTTATCGGTTTGCGCTGAAGGTGCGGGGGGTGGGCGCGAGTGAAGGACCATCGCTTTGCGTAGTGTTTGAATTTCCTTCTTCTGAAGATGTTGATTCCTCGCTGTTCTGCGAGGGCGTTTCATCATCTTGTTGGGAGGTGGACTGATTTTGTGCCTGAATCAGTTCGTTGCCTAATGCAATGGAAGGGTAGCTGATTCCTTGAAGTACTGTAACCACAAGGAACCCTGCTACGGCTATTGTTTTCTTATTCATTCCAGAACCCCTCTTGTTGTGTTTTCGGGGGTTGATGATACTGAGCGAGTATGACAATTAGGGGCAGTGGGTAGAATCTTCTTAATCGCGGGTTGACCGTCTGTCATACACTGTTAGATATGTCAAACGAACAGAAAACCAGTGATACTTGTGCCGAGTTGCGTGAAGCTCCGACGATGGCATTTGTAATTCCTTGCTATAACGAGGAGGCTGCTCTGCAGGCCACAGCGAATGCTCTGAAAGGCAAACTTCAGGCTTTGAAAGATGCGAATCAGATTGCTTCTGACAGTTCAATCGTTTTCGTTGATGATGGATCTTCTGATAAGACATGGGAAGTGATTTCATCACTGCATGATGAGAGCTCAGACATTTTTCATGGAGTGAAGTTAGCTCATAATCGTGGGCATCAGAATGCGCTTTTCGCGGGCCTGATGTGCGCATTGGAATCGAATGTTGACGCTGTGATCTCTATGGATGCTGATTTGCAGGATGATCCGAATGCTGTCGACGAGATGATTTTGGCCTATCGTCAGGGGGCTGAAATCGTATATGGTGTACGTGATAACCGTGATACGGATACTGCGTTTAAGAGAGGAACTGCGCATGCTTTTTACTCAATGATGAAATGGCTGGGCACGGAGACTGTACCTGATCACGCTGATTACCGTCTGATGAGCCGTGTTGCATTGCAGGCACTGTCGCAGTATAGGGAATCGAACCTATTTTTGAGGGGCCTGGTGCCGTCTCTCGGCTTTAAGACTGCGAAAGTGTTCTACAAGCGAGGTGTACGTGTGGCGGGTGAGTCAAAGTATCCGTTGAAGAAGATGATTTCTTTTGCCGTTGAAGGTGTGACATCTTTTTCGACCAAGCCTTTGACGATGATTACAGGTTTGGGAATTTTCTCTGTATTTGTGGGCATCATTATGTTGATATATACGCTCGTATCGGTTTTCTCTGGCCATGCAGTGGCCGGATGGGGGTCCATGATGTGTTCAATGTGGATTCTTGGTGGTTTTATCTTGCTGTCACTAGGCATAACGGGGGAATATATTGCGAAAATATATATTGAGGTGAAAGAACGCCCTCGGTATATCGTTGAGAAGAGGATTTGATTTTTCCTGGCAGTGAAAAGAAGGGGGTATACCGAGTGAGTGAGCGGAGCGTGAAGGCCATGCCGAAGAAGAGTGGGACGTTTTGGAAGAAAGTGCCCTGTTCTTTAACGGGTCTAGCCTTGGGATTGCAATCCGCCGTTACGGCGTTTCTTCTATTCTTATCGGTTTTCTGCACTGTGTTTTTTCAGAGGAGCGCTCCAGAAGTTGGCAATGTCACAGAAAAGGCAGAGTTCTGTTCGGGTATTCCATCTGCCGCGTTCTGTTTGGGAACGGTGGCATTATTGGTGATATTGGCCTTGTTGGCGGTTGGGATCTCTCGATTGCCGAAACGATGGGTCTTATTCGCTCTCCTCATTTATGTGTTTACTGTGCAGATTATCTGGCTCGTTGCTTTAGGATTCACTGCCTATTCATATCCAGATTCGCAGAGCCTGATAGATGCAGCTAACATTCTTCTTACGGGCAATCTGGAACAATTTAGCCCGGGGTATTGCCCTCCAGGATCTTCTGAGATGGTATGCGTAAACAGGAATCTTCCAAGTGCGTATACATATTTTACGTACTATCCCTTCCAAAGCGGTCCTATGCTTTGGTATCTCTTGGTGTTTGCTCTGTTCGGGGCAAAAAATGTCTTTGCGTTTCAAGTCGTTAGTGCTGTTGCGATTACGGCCTTGGTGGCGATATTGTGGCGTTTTGGTGCTTCTTTAGGGTTGAATGATGTGGGACAGTCTGCTTTGGTTGTTCTGATCGCGTCATGTGTGCCCCTGTTGATGTTTTCTGCGTTTGTATATCCGAATGCGGTAGGTTTTTTCATTACGGTTGCAGGTGCGGCGGTTGTGTCTGAGGCTTTTCGAATGAAGAAAGTGTGGACGAGCGCGCTTGTTATCGTTGTTGGTTTTATGATTTGCGGTATTGGCATTGTGTTCAAATCCACATATCAGATTATATTGCTCGCGACTATCTTGGCCGTGCTTTTCGCGGTGTTGCGTAATCGTCGTTTTTGGCAAATGCTTGTAGCTTTCGTGTCTGCAGCTGCTGCCTTTGTTCTTTCTAAGATGCCTGTCAACCTAGTCCAACATTGGACCGGGCAAGATTTCGGTAAAGGTATGCCGATGATTTCTTGGATAGCTATCGGTTTGGGTAAACCGGAAAATGCGCCAGCTGGTTGGTGGAGTAGATTTGCTTTGGAAGCGTTTGAGGCGACGAACAATGATTATGAACAACAGTCTCAGATTTCTATGGATTTCGTCAAAGGACGTCTTGGCGAGTTTATAAACAATCCGAGTGATGGATTGCGTTTTTTCCTCGAGAAGATATCGTCAGAATGGGCTGAACCTACATTTATGACATCTATATATTCGGAGTTGGGCACATCTTCGAATCATTTTTCTGGACTGGCTTCTTTCCTGCTAGTTGGGCAAGGCTCAGGTATGTTGCTTAAGTATGAGAACGTCTCGCAGACAGTGGTTTATCTGACCGCACTCATTGGACTTGTTATGTTGACCTGTGCAATCTCTCGGGACTGGGGTGAAGGGGGGAATGCCAATAGGGTATTTGTGGAGGTGTTGCTATGTGCCTCTTTCCTCGGGGGATTCTTGTGTTATTTGCTTTGGGAAGCTAAGGGCATCTATACATTGCCATTTTATTTATTGCTTTTGCCCATGTCTGCTTTTGGTATTCAAAAGTGTGTCCTAGGAGTCAAAAAGATACAGGGACTGGTTTCATGGAAGCGTGCCAGATTGTAAGAACGACACTTTATATGGTGAGATTAATAGAGGGGTGACGCGCAATGCTTGAAAGATGGAAGTTCTTATTTGAGGCATGTGTTTTTGCCTTGATGATGAGTGTGAGTGTGTTGATATTTGTAAATGCCGCAAATGCTGCTCCTCCGAATGTCGAAAACTCTGATGGAGTCGTTGAGGTTAATGAATCTCTTGTTGAGTTTCATTCAGATTTGAATCAAACAGGTGAATCATCTCAGCCAGAAAATGGATGGGACTCGAATAAGGAACATTACTACGAAAATGGTGAGATGGTATGTTCCCGGGAAATCTATGACCAGCTGGATGGGAACTGGTATTGGGCCGAAGCGGATGGTTCTGTAGCTCGTAACAAAGATGTTCATCTCCAATCCAACGGGGGCAAGTGGGTTCGCTATGATGCTAATGGGCATATGGTGAAGGGTGAAGACTACCGATATGGTGGGTGGTATTACTTTGATTTGCATACCGGGGCGATGGCGAAGGGGATGACTTACGTTCCTTCAAATGGGGGCAAGTGGGTTTATTATGACTGGATCACCGGGAAGATGCGGTACGGTGAGCAATATGTAGACTATGACGTCGCTCACACGGGGTGGTATGACTTCGATGGGTGTACGGGCGCTATGACGTATGGCTTTTACTACAATTCTTCTCAAAGTAAATGGGTATATTACGATACGACCACAGGGAAGATGTTCCATGGTCAGCATGTAGTGAATAATCATTGGTACTATTTTGATGATTCAACCGGTGCGGTTCAGTATGGTTTCGTTTATCTTTCGAGACAACAAAAATGGGTGTTCTACGACCGGCATATGGGATGGATGCTTTACGGGGAGCGACCTATTGATGGAGCGTGGTATTTGCTTGATGCGCATACTGGTGCTGTACGGTATGGATGGCAATGGGTTAAAGATAAACACGTTTGCTATAACTGGCCTGATGGCAAGATGTTGTATGGCCGTCAAAATGTGAATGGTTCAATTTATTATTTTGACAGCTATACAGGCGCAGTTGATACCAAGCGTTCTGCAAAAATTCCTCAAGATACGGTGTCGGCTTCAGCCTCAGTTTTTGGCGCGAGTATTCGCCAAGGCCGATATCGTTCAGTTCGTGTTTTAGGAGATAGCATAGCCGCGGGTTTTGGGGCTTCGGAATCTCAGCCTCCGACTTCTCATGAGTTGTTTCAACTGGAAGGTACTACCTATTACGAGCCATCTCCACAAACTCCTTCGGCACTCAACAGTTTGCGAAGGTATCTCAATTCGTATGGAGTGTCTATGACCAACGCGAGTGCTCCTGGGGTGGGTTCGTATTCTGCGTATGATGCTATCGAAAACGATACTCTTGGGAATGAGGATGCTGCCGTTGTAATACTGGGCGCGAACGATCGATTAAGGCAATCGGATGTCAATGGTTTTTCGGCTGTTGCCGAGTCTTATCTAAACAGGGTTTCTTCCCATTATGGTTCCCCAAACGTGTATGTCATTGCGAACATCGATACGTTGTCTGATCCGCGGAGTTTGACTATGCGCCAAGAGAATGAGGAACTGCGACGGATCTGCGAGCGACATGGATGGCAATATGCTTCTTTGTATTCGGCTTTTCAGACGGTTGGAAAATCTACGGGTTTGCCTCAACAAGCACTGTATACCGACGGCATCCATCCTAATCGCCAGGGTCAAAATGTGATGTGGCGGTCCATATCGCAACTGCTTGGTTTGTGACTGGAATGGCATTCTGATTTGGAGAGATAAAGAGAGAAGATTAAGAGACTATGCAGCGAATTCGTTTCTTCGACATAGCCAAAGGGATTGCGATTTTATGCGTAATTTTGAGTCATAGCGCTATAGAAGCGCAGTTTGTGGTCCCCTCGCATTTTGCGAAGCTTATCGTTTCGGTATGTTTTTCTTTCCATATGCCTCTGTTCTTTATTCTGTCCGGTTATTTCATGCATCCAGAGCGTGATTTTCGCTGGGCAAAAGAAGCTAGGCAGTTGCTATGCACATACTTGTTAACGGGTGTGACTGTTCTGCTGGGCGTTACTTGCGTGGCAACTATTGATCATGGTAGTCGAAGAGATGCATTGCGTCAGTGGGGGAAAGCGGTGTTTTATGGTAGTGGCGACATATCTGAACTCACATTGTGGCCTGTAGATTTTCGCATTGGCGCAATTTGGTTTTTGCTGGCGTTGTTCTGGGCACACTTACTGTTGCATGTTTTCGCTAAATTGCCGCAGACTCCTATTTGGGTTGCGGGATGCTTTGCCCTCGGCTATGTTTCCGCAAGATATATCTGGCTGCCTTGGAGCTTGCAGTCGGGCATGTGTGCTGTTGCTTTCTTATATATTGGCTATTTGGCAAAGCAACATGATGTGTTAGGTCTTATGCAACGTTTTCATTGGCTGTGGTTTGCTGCGGGGGTAGTTTGGATCGTTGACATTGCTTTCTTTGGCGGAATGAGTATGGCAATGAATGATTACGGTACAAAACCGGTACTTGCTGTTATCGGCAGTTTGGCTGGTACGCTTTGCTTGGTCGGTATTTCAGAATGTATTGATAAGGTGCCGGTCGTAGGCTCGGCACTGAGTTTGGCTGGACGATCCAGCTTGGCCATTCTGTGTGTCCATCTTATTGAAGATGATGTGCTGCCTTGGCAAATGATTCTAGTATCGTTCCATGAGGTTTTACCACAGGTGCCGCTAACTTGTACTGCATTTGTTATGAGACTTCCCTTGGATTTGCTGCTAGCTGCCGCACTTTATTACGTGCCGGTCATCAATGAATGGTTCTATCCTCAATTGGCGAAGAAACAGCTCGGGAGAAAAGCGGTTGTGGATAAAGCCTGAATTCTTTTCTTGATTTTTGTTCTCTTCAAGGGGCAACGGTATTGTGTAACGTATGACTTCGATGAAATTTGCGAACATTCTTCTTGAAACGAATCCGCGTTCGGTTGCATATCCAGCTTTGTATTGTCGCTCCGATCATCCCGTGATCTTTAATGAGACTCAGGGGGAGTGGGAGATGTACGGTGCTGGAACATTTGATTTCAGCACGTATTTCAATTCCTTGTCCGTAATGAAGCTGCGGAAGTACACAAGTGCAACAAGCTTCATGCTGCATCTTGAGCTTAAGGGTGCTGCCTGTGAGGTGCAACAGACCATGGGTGATGCTTTCGCACATGATCCGCTGCCTGTCGAGGGGGCTTCGAAGGTACTGAGCGCTTCTGATGACTGGCAGGTTGTCGATCTGCCTCTTACAATCACCGATGACATGGTGATTGTCGGTTTCCTCATCAAGACGGAGGGTGCGGTCGCCATTCGTAACAGCTACTACGAGCTTGGCATCGATGGTGAGCTGAACGACGTTGAGCTGGTGCTGTCCACCACCACCTTCAAGAAGGAAGCGTTCATTGAACGCAACATCGGCCTGGTCAAGGATAAGATCATCAATTCCGGTGATTCGATTGCCGATCATTTCCATATGTATGTGATTGATAATGGCCGTACTCTCGATGCCGAGAAGCTGAGCGGAAACCGCGTCCAGGTCGTGCCGAACGATAACGTTGGTGGTGCCGGCGGCTTTACCCGTGGCATGATCACCGCCATGGAACAGATTCCAAAGGCCACGAACATTCTGCTGATGGATGACGATGTCGCGGTCTCCCCGGAAAGCATCAAGCGTACTTATAATTTGCTGCGCATTCTCAAGCCTGAGCATCGTAATGACATGATCAGCGGTGCGATGCTGAACTATGAGGTCGGCGAGGACCAGTGGGAAGACATCGGCAACATGACTCAGCAGGGCACTTTTGCCGGTTGCAAGCCGCCATTGCGTCTGACTCTGTTCGAGGATCTGGTGTACAACGAGATGTACACGCCGACCAAGTGGCAGCGGAACAACATGTATGCCGCATGGTGGTACTGCTGCATTCCGATTTCCGTGATTGAGAAGAACGGCCTACCCCTTCCCGTGTTCGTTCGTTGTGACGATGCCGAGTATGGCATTCGCTGTCAGACTGGATTTATCACCATGAACGGCCTGTGTGTGTGGCATATGTCGTTCTTCGAGCGCTATAACGCAGCAGTGGAACGCTACCAGACCACCCGTAACACGATGATTGCACAGGCGACGTGCGGCATGGCCCCGAAGGCCGACTTCATGTATGAGTTGCACAACAACATTCGTCTTGAGCTGAAGAAGTTCGGTTACGCCAACGCAGAGCTGTGCCTAGATGCTTTTGAGGACTTCCTGAAGGGTCCTGAATTCATCAAGAAGCCCGGTCAGGCGGAGAAGAGCTTTATGGCCGCGAACCGTAACAAGGAACAGCTTGTGGACTTTGCGACTCTTCAGTCTCGGATTGACGCTGATGCCGAATTGAATGGTCTGCGTATCAAGGACATCGATCGTCAGCTGATTGATGGAGATAAGTCTCGTAGCCTACCCGAACGACTGGAAGACCTTATCACCGACAACAACCAGCGCTATTTCAAGAAGGATGGCACTGGCTATGCTGTCATTCCACTGCAGGGATGGCTGTATCCGGCCGGCGCGATTCGTGGCAAGCACAAGCTTGTTGTTCTCGATTGGTACAACCGCAAAGGCCTCATCCGCACCAAGGATGTGAAGCGCTACCAGGAGATTAAGAAGCGTTACGCAAGAGATCTCAAGTACTACAAGGCAAATATCAAGCGTCTGCGCCAGGAATACGCCGCAGCCCGTAAGGAATTGATCTCGGTGAAGTACTGGAAGCATTATCTTAAGATGGACTGAGTTATAGGTAGCCACGCGAGGAGCCTCAGCGGATTGGGGCTCCTCCTTAGTCTTTGCGGCCTGTCTTTTCAATGAAGTTCTCTAGATTTCCAGTGACCGGATAGTGCCGATTTCTAGCTGTATATCATGATTGGAATAGTCGCTGATAGGATACAACTTGTGAAACAGTTGGTGAAAAACGTGAAAGACAGGTACGGTTATGCATGGACCGTGCTGCAAGGTCTGGTGAAGACTGATTTCAGGCTTCGATATCAGGGATCCTTTTTGGGAATCGCCTGGTCGGTGCTGAAACCGTTGATGATGTTTTGTGTGATGTATGTCGTGTTTGGCAAGTTTTTGCGTATGTCTGACGGTACATCCACTTATCCGGTGGTACTTCTGCTTGGCATCAGCTCTTGGCAGTTTGTTACTGAATCGACGAATGTCGGACTTCGTTCAGTAGTGGACCGTGGAGATCTACTCCGCAAGATTCATTTTCCGAACTATATTGTGGTTGTTTCTGCGACGGTCGGTGCGTTGATTAGTTATGCCATCAATTTGGTTGTGGTTTTTTTGTTTGCATTGGTTGCGCGGGTGCATTTCACCTGGCGAGTTGTACTGCTTCCTCTTAACATCATTGAGCTTTACGTCATCACATTGGCCGTGACCTTACTCATGTCTACCATGTACGTGTATTTTCGTGATATCGCCCATATTTGGGATGTGCTTCAGCAATTGGTATTCTACGGAATGCCTATCATTTACCCTCTTACGTATGTAACGGATCGAGGTGGTGTTCTTGCTGATTTGGCACGTCTTGAGTTGTTGAATCCGTTTGCTCAGGTAATTCAAGATATTCGACATAATTTCATAGCGCCTGAGACACAGCCGACTATTTGGAATCAGTTCGATAATTGGGCAATAAAGTTGTTCCCATTGGTTTTCACGGCCGTATTGTTGTGGCTTGGAATCCATTTGTTCCGTCGAAATAGTCGTAAATTCGCGGAGGTCATGTAATGTCCGAGACTGTAGTTGAAAAGATTGATTATTCCAAGACGCCTGTGGTGCTATCTGCTAGCCACGTGTCTAAGTGCTTTAAACTTCCTACGGAGCAGGCTACAGGACTCAAGCAGGCTTTTATAAACTGGACCAAGGGAATCAAAGGATACAGGAAGCAAGAAGTACTCAAGGACATCAGCTTTGAAGTCCATCAGGGAGAATTCTTTGGAATTGTAGGTCGTAATGGCGGCGGTAAGTCGACGTTACTGAAGCTTATTTCCCAGATTTATTATCCCGAGTCTGGATCCATCAGTGTGAATGGCAAGCTGGTGCCATTCATTGAATTGGGAGTCGGCTTCAATCCTGAGCTCACTGGGCGTGAAAACGTATATCTCAATGGTTCGTTGCTTGGCTTTACTCATGAAGAGATTGACGGTATGTACGACGATATCGTCAAATTTGCCGAGCTTGAAGAGTTTATGGACCAAAAGCTGAAGAACTATTCTTCAGGTATGCAGGTTCGCTTGGCTTTTTCTGTGGCGATTAAGGCGCAGGGCGATATTTTGGTGCTAGATGAGGTTCTTGCGGTTGGTGACGAGGCGTTTCAGCGTAAGTGTGATGATTTCTTCACTGAGATTCGGAAGGATCCTACTAAGACCGTTATTCTCGTTACGCATGATATGAATTCGGTGAAGAAATACTGTTCTCGTGCCATGATGATCGCAAATGGTGAAGTGGAGGCCCTGGGCGATCCTGAAACTGTTTCCCAGCAATACACTTTAGCTAATCTTGAAGCTGAGGAAGAAGCGGAACGCAGACGTCAGGAAGAGCGTGGCGGCTATCCAAATGGACTTAACGAGCGTTGTCCTCTATTAAAAACGATAGCTGTGTCGCCGAAGCTTTGCACAGGTAGAGATGTCTTTAAGTTTGATGTGGAATATCAGTATGATGAACCTGGAGATTTCTATCTTGCAATAGCACTGCATGACATCCGTCGCGGTGGAATCACCTATGATACTGGTGCAAAGGTGCTGAAGATGAAGAAACACGGGCACCAAGTCATTCATTTCGAAATGCCTCTTGAATTGTTCAATAATGGCGAGTTTAGGCTGATTACTTCATTGAGGATTCCAAGTCAAACAAATCCGGAAACAACGGATGCCGTTGGTGTCGCGCTAGATGACAATGCATGTAGCTTTGTCATTCGGGATGATCGGAACGGAGAATACGCTTTACTGAGCGATCGAGCACTGACTATCGAGCCGACAGACAGTACTCAGGTTGAAATTGAGTAGATGAGATTTCTATTTGAGACAGTGAAGTAAAGCTTCAGCAAAGATGAGTGGGGTACCTTTTCAGGCACCCCACTCATTTACTTGACCTCACAGGCTATGCCGTCATTATCGCGATCTAATTCTGGCCTGTAGCCGGGTTGTCCTCGATATAGGGGAGCTTTACCTGCTGCTCGAACCGTGTCACAGTTCTTGTAGTACACTCCTTGCTGAGAGTTTGAGCCTGAATTGGAATTTTGACTTCCATTTCCTCTCTGCCCGGTGTATCGGCCAGTTATATTGTCGAACCAAGCGTAATCGCTCCATTCGGGGACCCATGCCTTACCGTGAGCCATTGCTCCAGTGGTTTGATCAAAGTAATAATAGGAGCCATCCTGATAATGCAGTCCCTTAACCATTTTTCCCGTTGTCCGGTCGTAGCGTACCCATTTTCCGCCGTTGGAACGAATATAAATGTCTCCGTGGAACATCGCTCCGGTACTGTCGTCGAATAGATACCAACCGGTGTGTTCGGAATCATAACTTACATACTTCTCGCCATGCGCCATTTGGCCGTTGATCCAATCGTAATAGACCCATTTTCCGCCGTTGGAACTGATATGCTTCATCCCCTTGGCCATAGCACCTGTCGTATAGTCGAAGAAGTACCAGCCATCATAACGATAATCTTCGCCTTTGATCATATGCCCGGCAGAATCGTAACGCACCCATTTTCCGTCGTTAGAAGATTGGTAAACGTCCTTATCATGAGCCATCGTCCCGTCTGCGTCAAGCCAGTACCAAGCGTTGCTTGACGGGTCATAGATTTCCTTGGAACGAGCCATGATACCGGAATCAAACCAGTATTGTGACCCCTCTTGATAAACCCAACCAGTATAGTTTTCGTATGGTGGGATGACGGAATCCGCGGGAGTTGCTGATGCTGGGGAAACCAGCGCCAATGATAAAGCAAGTGAGCTCGCTAGTACAATCCGAGACAAAGAAGTATAGTGTTGCATTTCTCCTCTTTCCCATGTAGTAGGTCATCACCATAATAGTCTTTCCGTCCGGAGTTTTGAAGTTGTGACGATACGTCATCGGGGTGCCCTCGAAGCTCCGAAGCGGTATACTGAGGAGCGGCATGGTGTTTTGCTTTTTCAAGGGTGAAAAACATTATGGTTGGAGTTAAAGTGTTGACTGGGAGGTTGAAGATGGGAAGGATGAAGGCTCTGGCGACCTGCTTGGTTATGGGCATGATTGCATGCCCAATGAGCGGTCTTGTAGCTAATGCTGATGATATTGACTATCCAGATATGGAAGTTGGTGTCTTCTGGAACAGCGATAATGACCTATCTGATACGGTTTATATGTCGTACAACGGTTCTGATTTTCAACAGATAAGTACTGCGTATAAAACGGATGGCAACGGTAGTTCGCATGTGACGGGTAAGCCATCGTATGTAAATTCCATTCATGATCCTTCCATCATGTACAAAGAGGGCACATTCTGGATTCTTGGTGGATACACTCAGAATCAGAATAATTTGGGATGGCGTTTTACACCGATGCTGGGGTCATCAAAAAATCTGATTGATTGGAGCTATCCGAACAGCGGCAGCAGCCAGAATTTGGCACCTGTCAACGCCCCCGATACAGGTGGCAATCTGCCATCTGGGCAATATGATTCCGCTGGAACTGACGGTTTCATTGATGACAATGGTGATCTGTGGATTGTTACGACTCTTGGCTACTACGGTGCTTTCCACGGACAGTCCCAGAAGGACATCATGCATCCGTATCTGGTGAAGGCAACTGGTTTGCAGCCGGGAGGCGATCCTGCGATGGATCCTGGAGCGCAGCCACAGCTCAAGTATGGTGATTTGACTGCTATTCGTTTGCCTGACAATTCAAATAACTGGTTGGATCCTTCGCTCTATAAAGAGGATGGAACCTACTATCTAAGTATCAAAAAGAATGGTGTGACCAATCAGATTTATTCCATTAATGATCTGAGCCGTGCTGGTGATTCTTCTGCATGGAAACTGGTGAATGCGAATGTGGTTACAGGTTACGAAGGTCCGTCGCTGACTAAGTACAACGGTCAGTATTATTTCTATACTGACAAGTTGAAGGATTACCCGTATGGTCAAGCGGATGGAACTGCCGGTACTTTTGTCACACAGTCATCTTCCTTAAGCAGTGGTTGGCATAATACGCGTCGTATCACTACTACCAATGTGGATGGCAGGAGTATTCCAAACCGTCACGGAACTGTGATTACTGTCAGTGATCCGACTGCAAAGCGTATCGTCTGGAATGCAAGAGTCCGTGCAGGATATGGTGAATACCGTCCAGGGGTTAACGGCTGGCTTACTGAGAATGGTAAGCGCTATTGGTATGACAATGGTGTAAAGGCTGTGTCTAAAGAGGTCTATGATCCGGACAGTGATGCCTGGTACTGGTTTGACAAAGATGGCTCGCTCGCAACGAACAAGGACGTTTATATCCCTTCCGGCGATAAATGGGTTCGCTACGATGCCCAAGGTCATATGATCAAGGGTGAAGATTATAGGTACGGTGGATGGTACTACTTCAATCCAACTACTGGCGCTATGACCAAGGGTATGACGTATGTCCCTAGCAATGGTGGTAAGTGGGTCTACTATGACTGGACTACCGGCAAGATGGCTCATGGTGAGACATATGTGAACTACGATGCCGCACACACGGGCTGGTATTTGTTCGATCAAAATACTGGTGCCATGTTCCATGGGGACACGTATGTGCGTTCCAATGGTGGCAAGTGGGTGCGCTACGACTTTACGACAGGCAAGATGGTCAAGGGTCTGAATTGGCATGATAATTCTTGGTATTACTTTGATCAGGCCACTGGCGCAATGCAAAAAGGCAATGTTTGGGTTCCTGAATGGCGAGCTTGGCATTGGTTTGACCGGACCACCGGTCGCGGTTGATATGCGGTGACACATCAAATAAAGAGGGCATAGCTCGGGCTATGTCCTCTTTATTTTTCGAAAACAAATGCATGAGAGATGACAAACGAGATCGCGCTACTATAGGAAATAAGAACATAGAAATGAATTAGAGAGGTTGTCAATGACGTCGGATATGTCTTTGGAAGAAAAAACCGCTTGGGAAACCGTGATGCGGGTTGTCTATCCGATCAAGGATGCCGAGCAGACGCTTCCTCTGTATGCGATTGATTGGACGAGGCCTCACGTTGCCGAGACCACATTGGACTCTCGCATTGATATGCGACGTCTCGAGTTCGGATCAATGAACCAGTCGACATTGCAACGCATCATGCGACATGCTGGTTCTTCTGCGGGAGTGAGTTGTGATTCATTCACTGTGTTAAATCGGAACACAATAGCGTTGAAGAAGCATGGGCACATGTCTGGCTGTACTTTTTTCAATGCATTTCCAGCCTCTTATTGGCGTCGCTGGACTTCTGTGAAGATGGTGCGTTTTACCGCAGATATCCAAGGAAATGCGAAGATTAATGTGTTCCGTTCCACCGGACGAGGATTGATGTATCCGGTTGCCGAGAAGGTTGTACGTTCACCGCAGACAGCTGAACATGTCACTGTGGATATTCCTATGACGGGTCTAATGGATGGCGGTTATTTCTGGTTTGATGCCGAATCTCTGGACGGAGAAGTAATTATTAGCGAGGCTGCATGGTCTGTCCCACAAAGTGCTTGTACTGCGTCCAAACCGAATACCATGTCTATTGCCATTACTACGTTCAACCGTGCTTCTTATTGCATGAATCAGTTACGGGCAATAGCTGGGGCTAAAGAACTGAGGAAGCGTCTGGACACGGTGTATTGCACCGACCAAGGAAACGATTTGGTCAAGAATCAGCAGGGATATACTCAAATCGCCGAAGATTTAGGGGCTCAACTGACCTACATTCAGCAGGCAAATCTTGGGGGATCTGGTGGATTCTCTCGTGGCATGTATGAGACGCTTAAAGCAAAGAAGAGCGACTTCGTTCTTTTGCTTGATGATGATGCTATAAGTGAACCTGAGTCGATTCTACGTTCCATTCAATTCTCCGATTATACCGTCAGACCTGTGCTCGTGGGTGGTGGAATGTTCCACCTAGACAATCGAACCATGCTGTACACACAAGGTGAACGAATCAATGCGCGGCGAATGTGGATGCATCCCTCGAAGGGTCTGGGGTACAACCATGATTTTTCGGTAGAACCTCTTCGTGATTCTCCAGAACGTCACCAACGTATTGATGAAGATTTCAATGGCTGGTGGATGTGCCTGATTCCAACAGTGGTTTTGGAGAAGATAGGACTTTCTCTGCCGGTATTTATTAAGTTTGATGACATCGAATACGGGTTGCGTGCGAAAAAGGCCGGTTTCCCAACGGTTTGCCTGCCGGGTGTGGCTGTATGGCATCAAGCATGGCATGATAAGGATCCTGCACGTTCCTGGGAAGAATATTTCACTGAGCGTAACCGTTGGCTTGCCGCGCTAGTCACATATCCGGAAGTCAGGCCTAATATGCTCGTGGAAGCCCTTTACGGTGACGCGAGCTTAGGCTTACGTTTCGTGTATTCTGCGATGGCACTGCATCACATGGCGTTAAGAGACATTCTGAGAGGTCCACAATATATTGTGGACTGTCTGCCTACTAAATTGGGTGAAGTCAGAGAGCTACGTGCTAAGTATCCGGATGCTCAGGCTAAGGACAGTTTCGAGGATTATCCGGAACCGTCAGGCGAGGCCGATTCCCCGCGTAATCATCCGTCTACGATGAAGAGCCGCTATAAGGCTGCTGTCGGGCTAATTGCAAAAAGCTTTATTAAGAATGTTGATCCTAGTAAAGCTAAGAATCCAGATGCTGCGATTCCAGCGCAGGACGCTGCTTGGACATGGCTCGCATTTGATCGTGTTAATTCAGCGTTGGTCACCACGCCTGATGGTAATGGGGTAGCTTGGCTGAAGAGGGATAATCGCCTTTTCCGCCGGAACATGATTGAGGGATATCGACTAACCCGTAAGATCATGCGAAACTGGAAGCGACTGTCTGCTCAGTACCGAGCGTATAACATTTCTTCAGTGGAAACATGGCGGCATATTTTTGAAGGTAAGTAGAATAATACTGTTTAGCGTCAGTGGTTGGCGTTAAACAGAGATCAGTCAAGGGTCAGAGATTTTTCCCTGACCCTTTCGTTATTCAGAAATCTGAGTGAAATTCAGATTTTGAAGATAGTTTTTCCCTGAAGTTTGATCATACTGGACGAGAAGATAATCATCAAGCAACTGCTTGGCTTTCTCTGACAGGTTTTTCCTTGAAATGGTGTTGCCCTGCTCGTCGATGTAGGTAGCCTTTCCCTGTCCGATGCCACCATTTTCGGAGATTACGCGGCTCATGGCCGGAACCTCTTGATGAAGTTCTGTGAGCAAAGCCAGGAAAGGCGATACCTTTGCGTCCATATGTTCCGCGGCTAAAGACATGAAGAAGTTTGACGAAATGTACGAGGATTCTGAATTGTCAAGTTTCATTCCTGCAGATGGTGAAGCGTTATTGGACCAGATGAAGTAATCGGTCTCATGCAGAAGAGTCGTGTTTCTTTTATCCTGATCTGCTGCTGAATAAATGCCCGGAAGATGATCTCCGTAAAAAATAACAGTAATTGGCTTATCTGTTGCATTGAGCTGATTGAGGAAATCTGCAGTTGCCTGATCGGTGATGTTAAGACCTTTAGTGTACGTATCGATGGAATATCGTTCCTCATCAGTGATGTCTTCAGAAGTATCTGCTTCCTTGAATTCGTTGTCGATGTACCAATCGTTATAAGGCATATGGTTTTGCATTGTCACGAGTTGCAGGAACTGTGGACTGTCGCATGAACCTTTCTTTCCCTCTACGAGGTCGAGGATTGACTGGTACGCTTCGCTATCGCTGGTGACGGGGGAATTGTCAATGCGATTGGTGTGCCATAGAGGTTTTTTGCTATCGAGTGTGTAAAGGTACGAGAACTTGAATTTTGTATAGTTCACATTGCGTAGATACATGCTTTGGTAGTAAGGATGGATGGCGGTAGATGCATTATCGCCATACTTCTGGGTCCACATTTGATTGAAAGAGTATGGGTCTTTCTGGTTCGGAACCATTTGCTGATATGGCACAATCAACGAATCGTTGAAGTTGGCGAGATTCATGCCAGTAAGAGCCTGATACTCTATATTTGCGGTACCACCGCCGTACCCAGGTGAGAGCATAAGGCCAGAAGTAGTAGCATCCTTGATGTTTCGGATGTTGGGAATGGGGTCGATATTGAAGGAAATTCCAGGTACTCGTGTTGGATCCGAGAAAGTTTCGGAAAGAATCATGATGACAGTACTGTCGGTAAGATTATTCGTACGGTCGGAATTAATCTTTGATGCCTCATCCTGATATTTTTTGGCAAGAGATTTCATTGTTTTTTCGTTGTAATCTGAAGGCTTGTCCATTGCCTTGACATGAATCAGGCTCAGAAAAGTCGTAGCGGTACCGTTATCCTTTGCATCATTAGTTGCGTCCCATAGTTGAGGAGTGTATCCCATCTCTTTTGCCCATGCGTATGACCATGAATCGGGGACGCTTAAATTCCATGTATAAGAGCATAGGAGCGCGACGCTTAAAAGTGCCGCAATAATCCTTGAGATAGTTCCAGTTATGTTTTTTACGCTGGCCAGAGGGTGTCTCCATGAACAATGAATAAAATGTCTGCGACCATCAAGGATGAAGAAGACGAGGCAGCATCCAAGGAACCATAGCAGAATCGTGATTGCTCCGTTGACAAAGCCTTGGCTGCTTTGGGGGATGAAAGATAGAATATTTCCAGTGTCTCCACCGGAAATAAAAGTAAGATCCGCTGGAATTATAGGTTCATTTCGTAGTTCAAGTTTAATGCTATTGGCCACTCCGAAAGCTGTTAGTGCGGTACCAAAAATGGCTGTGGCAATCCAGAATCTATTAGTAATGCAAATCAATGCGAGATAAATAAGCCCCAACCCAACAAAATTGACAAGGAAAAGATATTTTTGTTCAAGCCACATCTGACTGACGAATTTGGTGACTTGTCCCGCGACACTTTGCAAAATCCGTGTCGTTTGATCGACTTCGGCATCTGCCCCATACTCTGGTTCGTCATACATTCCCCATTGTAAGAAAATGACTTCAGCTGAAGTCAGCAGTGCAAACACAACGGTGTAGAACGCGTAGGAGAACTTCATGCGCTTCTTCCATAGGGCATGCGCCTTTGAGAAGAATTTGATGATGAGCTGGATGGCTCTGGAATCAACAAAAGTGTACCAAGCCTTTTTTATTGTTCCGGTGGCAGAGTGGACGGTACGTCCGGCTTTTTGGACTGTGTCTGCGATTGTATGGCCCGCTGCGAAAAGTGTTTTGGCTGCGGTTTGTGCGGCCTTTTTGCAGGCTTTAACGGCTTGGTTTGAGATACGATCTGTGGAATGATCTAGCTGAGTTTCAGGAAACGGGACAATTTGATCGCTATTGTTCGCGACTTTGTTGACGATTGCGGCTGTTGCTGTTTCTGCTGGTCGGAGTAATGCGCTGACGTTGGGGATAAAGATGCTTGTGCTATTGGAGTCGGTGTGAATCATCGACTTTTGCGTATAAAGCGTTGAACTATGATGCGCTTTGAAATTAGACGGGACTTGGGCGTGGGTTCCCTCATTGTTTGAGAGAGGACGATATGTTCCTCCTGCAAACGGCTGTTTAGCATGTTTTACGTATGAAGGGACACAATCATGGCTGTTAAGCTGGGAAAAAAGCATCATCGCATCCTTCAAGATGATAACCCCGTATAAATTGGAGACTCTATACAATTAAACCGAACACATTCTAGTGTTTAGCTGTGGACGAACGAGTGTCTTGTCAGTGACTGGAAAGTAGCTGAAGGGTGAACAGCGCTGTGTTGAAATGAAGGCGATCTACTGAGTTGATTCTTATTTCTGCGTATGCGTATTCAAAACGGGTTGCTTACGGCATCTTATCCTCTTACCAATAAAATGATGACGTCGTAATGAGTCATGTTTGTGGGTACCATAGATGAAGCTGCATTTTGTAAGTAATTTCAACTGATGGAAGGAATGAGCCATTATGACTGAAGCGGTGGAGTATCCCGATCTGGTGGTCGTGGGCGCGGGCCTGTTCGGCCTGACCGTGGCCCAGCAGGCCGTGGAGAGGCTCGGGGTTCGCGTGGAGATCATCGACGTGCGTGACCACATCGGCGGCAACGCGTACAGCTACATGGACGAGGAGACCGGCGCGGAGATCCACAGGTACGGCGCCCACCTGTTCCACACGTCCAACAGGCGCGTGTGGGACTACGTGAACAGGTTCACCTCGTTCACGAACTACGTGCACCGCGTGTACGCCACGCACGACGGCGAGGTCTACCCCCTGCCGATCAACCTGGGCACCATCAACCAGTTCTTCCATGCCCACTACACGCCCGCCGAGGCCAGGGCGCTCGTGGCCGAGCAGGCCGGCGAGCTGGCCGGCAAGGACCCGGAGAACCTCAACGACAAGGGCATCTCGCTGATCGGCCGTCCCCTGTACGAGGCGTTCATCAAGAACTACACGGGCAAGCAGTGGCAGACTGACCCGAAGGACCTGCCCGCGGGCATCATCAACCGCCTGCCGGTGCGTTTCAACTACGACAACCGCTATTTCAGGGACACGTGGGAGGGCCTGCCCACGGACGGCTACACCGCGTGGATGGAGCGCATGATCGACGATCCGCGCATCCACGTGACCCTGGAGACCGACTTCTTCGACGAGTCCCAGCCGTACAACAAGAAGGCTTTGGCCGCGGCTGGCGTGCCGGTGGTGTACACGGGCCCGGTGGACCGCTACTTCGACTACTCGCTGGGCGAGCTCAAGTGGCGCACGGTCGACTTCAAGGAGGTGCGTTACGACGAGGGCGACCATTTCGGCTGCCCGGTGATGAACTTCTCCGACGCGGACGTGCCGTACACGCGCGCGATCGAGTTCAAGAACTTCAACCCGGAGCGTAGGGACTCGCAGAACCCGGACAAAACGGTGGTGTGGGAGGAGTACAGCCGTTTCGCCGAGCGCGGCGACGAACCGTACTATCCGATCAACACCGAGGCCGACAGGGCGCTGTACGCGAAGTACGAGGAACTCGCGAAGGCCGAGCCGAAGACGGTGTTCGGCGGCCGTCTGGGCACGTACAAGTACTACGACATGCACAATGTGATCGACACCGCGCTGACCGCGTACGAGGAACAGGTCGAACCACTCCTCAAGAAGTAGACGCGTTTCGCCCCGCACGTATGGAGGATCTCTAGCATCACCTTATGCTGGAGATCCTTCCTTTGTTTGTGCCAAACAGAAAATGAGCGCAGTACACGGACCAGGCAGCAAGCGTAATGCCATCAGTGATTTCTCCTCCTGCAATCATCTGACATACTGTGCTGGCAGGAATATAGCGTGAATTCGAAAGTTCCCAGTCGGTAGGGTCGCAGACTTGCGAATCTTCTTCCGAAAGCAAGACCCTCGCGACGGCAATATTGTCGCGAAGAACGCCTGTGTCGGCGTGAATATGTTGCAGAATTCTAACCTGATCCCGTGAAACCGTGATTCCTGTCTCCTCAGACAGCTCACGGATAGCCGTATCTCGAGAATCCTCATCATCGGCACCCATGCCTCGTGGAAATTCCCAAGCCCATTGCCTGGTGGCTACCCTCCAGTGGCGCGCAAGAAGAAAAGTGGATGTTCCATCAGACAAAATCTGCTCTGCAATGCAAACAGCACCCGTTTTACCGTCTCGAACCGAAGCGACATGAAATTGCAGGTGCTCTCCAGTTGAGCGTACGACCGCAGTATTTTTAGTTACAGTAAAACCTGCCCCACCTTGCTCGCGGAACACTTCAGTTTCAGACTGAATATCAAGTGGAGGGATTCCATCTTCTACGGGAACAACGTGTTGGATTGAATCAGTAGTCATGTATCAATCCCCCATAAAAACAACGGTCTTGGCGCTCGAATGTACGCCTCTGATCCAGACGAACAACTCTCCAAAATCAGGAATCACAGAAACAAACCAAGTAACAATAACAACCAGCCAAAGTGGAACTGTGTTATCGCTAAACCAAATCTGATCGCAAAACACCGAAACAAGAGCAAGCATAAATGCAAGTGCTGTCTTATTTCGCATACCCTTGGCGTCGTCAAGAAGGCTGACCTCCTCGCTTGCCTGCTGAATAAGATAAGCAGTATTCTTGGTGTGCAGACGCTGCGTTCTTAGCGGAGTCGTAGGGGAACAGTTCCTCCAATTGTCAATGGTCGTGCGCGCCTCATAACAAAAGCAAGAGAAAACATGATACGGCATGCCACCCAAAATCTCCGTTATAGACCCAGACAAAGTGAGGGAAGATGAAGGATTTGCATTAGTGAGATGCTTGAAAGAACGTATCATTTTGCGGAATATGCCAGCTTCCTCTTCAATGGAATCTGCCATACTTTTACCGGCAATCTGCTCATATGCATTTGGCGTGGCGGCGACAGCGATAAGGCATGCACCAAGATGAGTGGCAAGAGTCCGTTGGTAGACGAACTGATACCAAGATTTCAACAACTGATTCGGCGTACTATCCGCGCTATCCGTGCTGTTATGAATCTTTTCAGTTGGTGTTTTTCCTGCGTAAACTTCGACTGTGCCTAACTTGTCTGGATATTTCTTATCAATATAGGTAAAAGCTTCTGAACGTTGCGACATCTCAGCAACTTGTTGGAGTGTTTCGAGTGCATCTGCTGTTTTTGTCCCAAAAGGGTTCTTGGTCTTCAGATGCGTTTCCAAAATTAGGCTGTTCTGACAAGAGTATCTCGCAAACAGCTTATCGAAGTCCATGTTTTTAATCTGATTTTCACGTCCCTCGTTGATACGGTTACGCACGTCTTCAGCATTTTGATTCTCATAATATACTAATCCACAGGCGACTGCATCCAGCCAATCCTGCCATCGCTGGGCAAGATAAGCGTAAGTATCTTCGGGCTTTTCAAAAAAAGAAGAAAAAGCAAAAGTGATAATTTCAGGTAAGTTTCCGATTTGTTGTTGCTTCCAAAGGTTGATTTTCTCGGTAAGATTTTGGTAAAATTCTGCAGGTTGCGAAAGTGCGTCAGTATAACTGATTGTGCAATCTAGTGCGCAATATTCCAATGGACGAATAGTATATTGGTCAGGCATTGCGGGGCATTTTTCAATTGCATTATGTAAACAATCGTCTCGTTTTGCCGCCTTCTGAGCCTTCGCCTGAACGGCCCCAACTGTGCTGAGCGTGAAGTTGAACAGGCATTCCTCAAACGAATCACTTCGGCCAGAAATAATGATGGACGGGCCATCTTTATATGATTTTCCAAGCAGCGAATTGACAGTATTGGGACCGAGGGCGAGAAAGAAGAGACCGTCGCAAACCTCTGCATCAGACAGCATGATTTGCGGGCAATACAGATATGCGGTGCGAATTATGCCGGCGAAATGCGTGGCGAATGAAGTGTGGGCGTTGAGTAGGCTTTCGCAGGTTCGTGTGTGCCATAGCTCTTCAACAGATGGAAGTGTGGTGCTGGAGATGTTTTGAGCTGATGACCGTTCGTCTTCCTGGCTTTGGGCTTGTTGAAGAAGCCTTTCCCAGCTGTGTTTCTGTTCCGTGGAATCGAAGTTCGTCACCATGGTGGCATAAGGGCGCTGGCTCATGATGACTGGTTCTTTCTGAGATAAAAAGCTCACAATTTCGATTGTACCGACGCGTTTGGTGGATGAGTGCTTTCGGGGTCTGAATCGGTGAACGAACACTGAAAAATATAGATGCGTAATCATAATGCTGTTCGACTATGCAACCCTGCCGGTACCCTGAAATCGTGAGTAGTGAGATTTTCAAGCCGCGCAACATCATCGTGACCGGCGGATGTGGGTTTATCGGAGCCAATTTCGTGCGCTATGTGGTACGTAACCATCCTGACGTGCACATAACCGTGCTCGACAAGCTGACATATGCAGGAAATCCGCAAAATATCGCCGGTCTCCCGCAGTCACAAGTAGAACTCGTGCAAGGCGACATTTGCGATGTTGCATTACTGGAACGTATCGTACCGGATCATGACGCGATCGTGCATTTCGCAGCCGAATCACACAACGACAATTCCATTGCCAATCCTGAACCCTTCATTACAACAAATGTGGAGGGTACGTTCCATTTGCTTGAAGCCGCCCGTAAGTATGACGTGCGATTCCACCATATCAGCACCGACGAAGTGTACGGCGACCTCGCGCTCGACGATCCACGCAAATTCACCGAAAGTACGCCATACAAGCCGTCGAGTCCGTACAGTGCGTCGAAAGCGGCGTCCGACCAGCTGGTGCGCGCATGGGTGCGCACGTACGGTCTACGCGCCACGATTTCCAACTGTTCCAACAATTATGGGCCATACCAGCATGTGGAAAAGTTCATTCCGCGGCAGGTCACATCCATCATGGAGGGTGTGCGGCCGAAACTGTATGGCACTGGTGAGAACGTGCGCGACTGGATTCATACGGAAGACCACTCTTCCGCGGTGTGGGAGATTCTGACGCGCGGGCGAATCGGCGAAACGTACCTGATTGGCGCGGACGGTGAAATGAGCAACATTGCCGTAATGCGTATGATTCTGCGGCTTATGGGGTGTGCGGAGGACGCGTTCGACTGGGTACGTGACCGTCCTGGGCATGATCGACGTTACGCGATCGATTCCAATAAGCTGCGTACCGAACTCGGCTGGCGGCCCGTGCACACCGATTTCGAAGCCGGTTTGCAAGCGACCATCGTTTGGTATACGGACAACCGCGCCTGGTGGGAGCCCGCCAAAGCCGCCACCGAAGCCCGCTACCGCGCCCAAGGCCAGTAAGAATTCGGTTCGTGTGGCGCAAGCCGGACAATTGAAGTTCGGTAAGCGGTGATCGAGGAGACGCGTTGCAGGCGAGTCAACCTCGCCGGGGAATGGATGTGTGGTTTGGCGTACATTTTGTTCGCTAGCCTTAGTTGCAGATCCAGGTTTGGTGAGGGATGAAAAACGGCCGCACCTCGAAGGTGCGGCCCCTATTGCGTCTCCTGGTGCGTGGCAACTGACAACTTTTGTCAAATGGAAGGTGTTGTCAAGCCTCTAAGCGACGCGAGGTCGCGCCTGCACAGCATAGATGCGTAATTCATGGGCATATCTCGCTTATGTGTGGCAGATTTTGGGGTTTGTGCGGAGGCATCTCGCCTATGTATGGCAGTCTGTTTTTGAAACAAGCTAGTTAGGGGGTAATTTTGTACCCTCTAACTGCGGTCTTTCCGGAATGACCTGCCATATATAAGCGAAAAACCTCAAGTCGGGCTGTCGAATCTGCCATATATAAGCCCGATATGGTGGGAAAAAGTTTTATTGGGCGGAAATTGATGGCTGAATCTCGTTGGGCCCTACGATGGTCTCATTTAAAGCAACGGACCGTCAAACAGTTCGTCGTGGGATCCCATGCGAATGAATCGGATTGTCGACGCTTCCGGCCGCTCCGAGTAGATCACCAACACATCCATTTTCCCTTCGGCAAGATGGAATTCCGCGTATCCCGAGTAGGTTCCTCGTGGGTGATCAAGCATGTGAGGATTATATGATTCCGGAACGTGCCCGTACTCCTCAATAGCTTCGATTACATATTCGAGTTCCGTTACGATTTGAGGTATCCGTCGTGAGATGCGTTTGAAGTCGGTCTGAAATTGTTGGTCGAATTTAATGGTAATCATGGCGCTTTGCCTGTTCAGCCGTGATTGTTGTGCAGCCAGGCGATGGCGTCTTGCGCGCTGTTGAAGGTGGCCGCGTCGTCTGGGAGGATACCGCGTTCCTTGGCTTCGGCTTCGAGCATGGCGCGCTTGGTCTGCTCGTTTGGTTCCGCGGCGCGCGCGGAAGTGTCGAAAGGCAGGCGCTGCTGGTTCACGAGCTGGATGCTCGCCATGGTCACGTAAGTGTTGAAATTCATGCCTATGGCGTCGAGTGTCTGGTTGACCCGAGCTTTCAGATCGTCGTTCATGCGAATGGTAATATTGCCCATCTGAATCACCTGCCCTAATCTTGCGTGCAATTAATGTGTATTCTATGTCAAATGCACGCATAATGCAAAATAAAGGAAAGTCGGCAGATGGTATCTCGCTTATGTATGGCAGATTTTGGGGTTTGTACGGATGCGTTTCGCTTATATATGGCAGTCTGTTTTTGAAACAAGCTAGTTAGGGGGTAATTTTGTACCCTCTAACTGCGGTCTTTCCGGAATGACCTGCCATATATAAGCGAAATGTCTCCGGGCGACCTTCCGAATCTGCCATATATAAGCCAGATACGATGCGAAAGCGCTTGTAATGGGGGCGAAGTTGCAGACTTGGATGACTTTGGCCCCGTTAAACGTAGGGTTTGGCGCTGACGTCGGCGCCAACCGTCGGGGCGGCTTACTTGACTTACTTGGCGGACTCGAGTTTGAGTTCTTGGCTGGCGACCACCGACTTGGCGGCCGCGTCGAGTTCGTTGGTGATGTTGCGCAGGTTGTCGGCGTATTTGCGAATGTCGTCCGTCGCTTTGGTGAAGTCGCTGGCATTGCCGCTTGCGGGGCATGCTGGCGCGCTTTCCACGGCTTTGGCCAGTGTGATCGCATCCTTCAGGGTTTCGAGCGTGGTGCCGTCCGCCACGTCATTTACGGTGAGTTTCGCTGCTTCTTCAGCTTCCTGTTGCGCTTCTTCAAAGTTCTGCTGATGCGTGGCGAGCGCCTTCGCATTCAACGTGCAGGTGTCGCTGGCGGCTTGTGTCATTTCGCGCTTGTTGGAGACTGCGATGATGGCGACGGCTGCGAGCGCGATGGCAGCTACTGCGATCATGGCGATGATGGCGATGGTCTTGCGCTGTTTCACATTGTTTTTCTGCATGGTTGGCTGCATGGTGGTTCCTCTCTTCTCGTGTGGCTCTCATTTCAGATAAAACGTTGTGAGTATACAAAAAACACTTCCGAAAAACGATTTACCGCTGTAAATAGTGCGGATTATTTTGCTGTGAAAGGAATTTGTTTGTGATTGCGATGCTGGGCGCGTCAGGATCGCATGGCATTTATGCTGGAGGGAGAAACGTTTTAAGGGGGTTTGGATGGCGTATCGTGCGACACTGAAGGATGTGGCCGCTGCCGCGGGGGTGTCTGTGACGACGGTTTCGCTGGTGTTGAATAATCGACCGGCTCGCGTGTCTGAGGAGAAGCGCAAGGCCATTGCCGACGCAGCGAAGAAGCTGAATTACGTGCCGAATCAGAGCGCGCGAAGCTTGGTGACCAAGCAGTCCCAGCTGGTTGCGCTGATCGTGCCTGATATTGAGAACTTGTTTTTCGCGGCGCTTGCCAAGTGTGTGGAGGATGAGTGCGCCGCGCAGGGGTATTCGCTGATTGTGGCCAATTCCGATGATTCGCGTGTTACCGAGCATGAGTTGTTGCAGCGCCTTCCGGCTCGTGGGGTGGACGGTGTGATGCTGATTCCGGCGCGCGAGTCCTGCGCTGGCGATGCTGCTGAGCGGTTGCGTGAGGATGTGGCGCTTGTGTCGTGCCCTGTGGTGTTGATTGATCGTTTGACGCAGTGCGGTTGGTGCGATGCCGTTGGTTTTGACAATTATCTTGGCGGTCGTTTGGCTGCCCGTTATCTGTTGGAGGGTGGTCATACTCGTATTGGCATTGTGACTGGCGATACTGCGGAGTCGAGTGCTGCGGAGCGTCGTCGTGGGTTTGTGGATGCCGTCGAGCAGGCGGGGGAGTGTTTCGATTCGTCGCTGTGCGTTGAGGGGGATTACCGTTTCGGTAGTGGCTATCATGCTGCGGATCAGATTATTGATGGCGGTGCGACGGCCGTGTTCTGCTGCAATGATGTGATGGCGCTTGGTTTCCGTCAGCGTATGGCGGAACGTGGGTTGCGCGTTACTGAGGATATGCAGGTGATTGGTTACGACAATATTCTCAAGCGATTCGGGCTTGGTTGGCGTATGACCACCGTTGAGCAGAGTGTGGCTGATTTGGCCGCCGCCTGTTGGGGTATGTTACGTGAGCGGATTGATGTTGCGATTCGTACCAAATCCGGCGTGGATTCAAGGGCTGCTCGCCCGTGGCTTTCTAATCCGCAGGTTGAAGTGCTTACGCCGAAACTGGTGCAGGCCGCCTGCGCGTAGGATTGAGGATTTTTAGATACCTGCGGATCATGATGAGACGGGTGGCGCTGATAAATCTTGATTAAAGTGTCGTCGGAGTTTCTTATACGGTTAAATTGTTGGAAATAAAAGCAACACGCCGTATGGTAGTGCCGAATTTGCGTTCTTGATAAAACGCTTTATCATAAATCTTGTCAACACACAACATAAATGAGAAAGTGTTCGATACATAACTGACGATGCACCCGTATGGTGGCGGACCGTCGTCAGGCCCGTCAAAGAGGAAAGGCACACACACATGAAAAAGATGATTCTTGATCTTGATACCGGCGTTGATGACGCGCTTGCCATTTCGTATGCTCTGGGAAGCCCGGAGATTGAACTGATTGGCATCACCGGCACCTACGGCAACGTGCTCGTCGAGCAGGGTGTGCGCAACGCACTGGCCGTGACCGACCTGCTCGGCCACCCGGAAGTCAAGGTGTATCAGGGTTTGCCGCACTCCAGCACCACCGACCATTTCGAAGTACTGCCAATCTCCGCGTTCATCCACGGCGACAACGGCATCGGCGACGTGGAAATCCCTGATTCCAACCGCTCCGTCGAAACCGAATCCGCGGTAGACTTCATCATCGACGCAGTGAAGACCTATGGCAAGGATCTCGTCTACGTGCCGACCGGCCCGATGACCAACATCGAAGCCGCACTGAAGAAGGCTCCGGAAATCAAAGACGAAATCGGCCAGATCGTGCTCATGGGTGGCGCACTGACCGTGCCCGGTAACTGCAACGCCTGCATGGAAGCCAACATTTCGCAGGATCCGGAAGCCGCCGACTACCTGTTCCGTTCCGGCGCTCCGACCACTATGATCGGCCTCGACGTGACCCTGCAGACCCTGCTCACCTACAAGGAAACTCAGCAGTGGCGCGATCTCGGCACCAAGGCCGGCAAGTTCCTGGCCGACATGACCGACTTCTACATCAAGGCCTACGAGACTACGTCCCCGCACCTGGGCGGCTGCGGTCTGCATGATCCGCTCGCCGTCGGCGTGGCGGTGGACCCGACCCTCGTCACCACCCTTGACATCAACATGAAGGTCGACGTGGAAGGTCCGACCCGTGGACGCACCATCGGCGACGAAACTCGCCTGAACGACCCTGTCAAGACCATGAAGGTGGCCGTCGGCGTTGACGTGCCGCGCTTCCTGAACGAATTCATGACCCGCATCTCCGGCCTCGCGGCCAAAGCCGAATAAGCGTAACCAGCCAAACAATCGCGTATCACAAATCGCGTATCGCGCAATTCGAGAGAATCAAGGATTTTTACAATGTCTAACAAAACAACCGCTGTGACCAGCGCCGCATTCGCTGATCCGTTCGACGATCCGGTGACCAGCAACAAGATGGCCATCCGCTCCCTGATCCCGCTGCTGATCACCTTCGTGCTCGGCACCCTGTGCCTGCAGGGCTTCAACCTCGTGTTCCAGCAAGTCGGCGCCGACGTCGGCGCTCCGAACCAGGCATCCCTGATCACCGCATTCCCTAGCATCGTGCTCGGCATCGTGTGCTTCATCTACGGTTCCCTGGGCGACTTCGTCTCCCTGCGTAAGCTCGTGACCGTCGGCCTCGTCACGCTGTTCATCGGCTCCCTCTTCGGTTTCGTGGCAAACTACTTCTTCGCCGCAAACCTGTGGACCGTGATCATCGCCCGTGTGCTGCAGACCGCAGGCGAACAGGTGGCGGGCTCAGCCTTCCTGGTGGTGGCCACTAAGTACTTGCGTAACGATTTGAAGGTCATCTTCTTCGGCCTGTTCACCGCCGCATACCAGCTGTCCGCTTCCATCGGCGTATTCGCAGCCGGCATGCTCAGCTCCATCGCATGGCAGTTCCTGTTCCTGATCCCGGCCGTCACCATCCTGTTCCTGCCGATCCTGCTCAAGACCCTGCCGTCCAAGAGTGGCAACGGCCAGAAGGTCGACGCATTCGGCTTCGTGATCTTCGGCTTCGCCACCGCATTCCTCACCCTGTTCTTCTCGTACATGGCATGGTGGATGCTCGTGGTCTCCCTGCTGCTGTTCGTGGCATTCGCCTTCTACATCAACAAGGCCTCCAACCCGTTCATCACCCCGGCGTTCTTCAAGAACACCCGTTGGCTGCGCGCCATCTGCCTGATCCTCGTGTTCTACTTCGTGAACTACGCACTGAGCCCGATCTTCAATGCCATTGGTACCAACATCTACGGCATGACCACCACCCAGGTTTCCCTGCACATCGTGTGGGCCTTCGTGGTCGCCGCTGTGGTGGGCACCTGCTCCGGCATGATCATCCGCAAGATCGGCATCAAGGCCGGCATCGTGACCGCAGGCACCCTCATGTTCCTGGGATGGACCGGCGCGGCATTCTGCGTGAACTCCGGTTTTGTGGTGCTGACCCTGTGCGCATGCGTGTTCTACGCGGGCTGTGGCCTTATGTACTCTCCAGTCGTTTCCACCGTGCTCGGCACCATTGAGAAGGACGAATCTGGTCGTGGCGTCGGCATGAACGATCTGGCTATGAACGTGTCTCCGTCCATCGGCATTGCCATCATCGGCAGCCTGCTCGGCTCCAACGCCCTCGCCGGCGGTTCCATCACCGGTGCTACCGGTGACGCCGCCAACTATTCCAACCTGCTGCTGATCGCCGCCGGTACCGCACTGCTTGGTCTGATCGTGTTCTTCGTCTTCAAGAAAAAGATCTACGAAGGCAACCATGCGTTGGAAACCGAGGAATCGGCTAAGTAATCGCACATAACATCCTCGATATAAACAATGGAGATTTGCGATAATTGCGAATACTGAAAAACAATATTCCGCAAATCTCCTTTTTATTTAACTAATGTAAGGAAGTCAAAGATGAGCGCGACTGAAGTTCTCTCTGCATTGGACCGCATCCACGGCACGGTGTCCGTAATCGGCTCGATGAACGCGGATTACACCGTCACCGCACAGCGTCTGCCAGGGGCGGGGGAGACCATCACCGGCGGCCCGCTGCAGTTGCTGCCGGGCGGAAAATCCGGCAATCAGGCGGCCGCCGCAGCGCGCATCGGCGCAACCGTGCAGATGTTCGGTGCGGTAGGCTCCGATTCCAACGCCGACTTCCTGCTGGGTGCCCTGGGCGAAGCTGGTGTGAACACCACGCATGTTCGCCGCGTGCTCGGACCGTCTGGCACAACCGTGATCACCGTGGACGCAGCCGGCGAAAACACTATCGTGTACTCGCCGGGTTCCAACGCGCAGGTCACCGTGGATTATGTTGAATCCGTGCGCGAGGCGCTGGTACGTTCTTCCGTGCTTGGCCTGTGCTTGGAAAGCCCGATCGAAACGGTGACGGCCGCCGCACGCATGTGCCACGAAGCAGGCGTGAAGGTGTTGCTCAACGATTCGCCGTTCACCCCGTCGTTGCCGGCCGAACTGGTGGAAGCATCCGACATTCTGCTCGTCAACGAGCATGAGATGGTGCAATTGCTGGGCATCGACGAACCGGAAAACGATGATTGGGACGGTTTCGACTGGGATCATGCGCTGGAAGCGATGCGCGGATTCGGTTTCGAACAGGCGATCGTGACGCTCGGCGGCGACGGTTCCGTGGTGCTGGACGCCACCTCGGAAACGCCGATTCAGCGAATTGCCCCCGTGCGCGTTAACGCGGTGGATACCACCGGTTGCGGTGACTCCTTCATGGGCACTGTGCTGGCTGGACTCGCCTCGGGCATGACGTTGAGCGAAGCGGCCGAGCTCGCCTCATACGTGTCCGCATACGCAGCCACCGGTTATGGTGCGCAGGCCTCTTATGGCAATGCTGCGCAAATCCGTGAAGCATTCGCCAAATAACGGAAGCGAGGATGCCTATCGGACGCTAGCCAGATTTCTCTTTTCTCTCTTGATACGCGGGGTGCCGCATCCTACCGACGTAGGATGCGGCACCCCGTTTTTGGGAAGATCTGACATTAAAAAACTCGCCGACCGGATGGGGGCGAGTTTTTGTTACGTTGAAAAGATTGCGCGAATCAGGCGTAAATGTTGCGCGGACGCATGTCTTCGGGCAAGCCGTTGAGCAGCGTGGAAACGGAGCCGGATTCGAACACGGAACGGATGCCGGCAGCCAGTAGCGGAGCTACGGACAGCACGGTCATGTTCGGCAGACGCTTCTCCTCCGGAACTGGCACGGTGTCGGTGAGCACGATCTCCTTGGCACCGCAATTCCTCAGGCGTTCCACAGCCGGACCGGACAGCAGACCATGGGTGGCAACCAACGTCACGGACTTCGCGCCGGCATTGTTCAGCGTGCGCACAGCTTCGCAAATGGTGCCCGCGGTGTCGATCATGTCGTCAACCACCACGCAGTCGCGGCCTTCGACTTCGCCGATAATGCCATGTGCCTCGGCATGGTTCGGGCGAGTGATGTCACGAGTCTTGTGGATGAAGGCGAGCGGCAGATTGCCGAGCTTTGCGGCCCATTGCTCGGAAACCTTGATACGGCCAGCATCCGGAGACACGATGGTGGTGTTCTCAAGCGGCATGTTGTTACGCACGTAGTCGAGCAGCACCGGAGTGGCGGTGAGGTGATCGACCGGACCATCAAAGAAACCCTGCTCCTGGGCGGCATGCAGGTCAACCGTCATAATACGGTCGGCGCCGGCTGCGCGGAACAAGTCGAAAATCAGGCGGGCGGTGATGGGTTCGCGGCCCTGATGCTTCTTATCCTGACGAGAATAGCCAAGGAACGGTGCGACCACTGTGATGGAGCGGGCGGAAGCACGCTTCATGGCGTCAACCATGATGAGCTGTTCCATGATCCACTTGTTGATCGGCTCGGTGTGCGCCTGCATCACGAACGCATCGGCACCACGCACCGGTTCGGTGTAGCGCACGTACATCTCGCCGTTAGCGAAATCGTAGGCCGTGGTTTCAAGCACGTCGATTCCCAGGTATTTCGCGGTTTCATGGGCTTGATCAGGGTATGCACGACCCGTTACCAAAGCCAGTTTTTTATCCGGAGTGCCTTCGAGAATCGCCGACATGCTTCGCCTTCCACAAATCTAGAGTCGCGTAAATACGGTACGCCAACCGTACAAAAGTAGCTGTATTCAATATAACAATGCGGGTGCCCATGACGCGCCTGTTTTGCGGAACGTGCGCGATTGCCGCTCGTCCAGCAGAAGGGCTATGCTGAACAGGTTGTCTGAAATGCATCTTTATACCTCTTATATAGATGTGTGAAGGCAGTACGCATACACACTCCTGCCATGGAAGGTCCATGGCCGATAGTCCGAAGGAGGGGGGTGATGTCTGCGCATAAGTACGAACTGATGTTCATTGCCGATCCTGAGCTGGATGAGCGTGGTCTGAAGAAGCTGACCGAGCAGTATCTGGAAACTGTCACCAAGGAAGGCGGTGCTGTCGAGAACATCGACATCTGGGGCCGTCGCAAGCTTGCCTACGAGATCGCTGGCAAGACCGAAGGTAACTACGTTGTGGTCAACTACTCCGCTGAGCCGGCCACCAGCGACGAACTCGATCGTCTGCTGAACCTGAACGAATCCGTCATCCGCACGAAGATTCTTCGCAAGTAAGTAATTCCAAGCTTTTCAAGCTGCAAAACAACAAGCTGCAAAGTAAGTAGGTAACGATGGCAGGCGAAACGATTATCACTGTGGTGGGTAACCTCACCGCTGATCCCGAAATCCGTACAGTTGGCAACGGCTCGTCCGTGGCCAGCTTCACGATTGCCTCCACTCCGCGTACCTGGAACCGTAATACGGGCCAGTTTGAAGATGGTCAGGCCCTGTTCATGCGCTGCTCCGCGTGGCGCGACATGGCCGAACATTGTGCGCAGAGCTTAAGCAAGGGCATGCGCGTGATCGCGCAAGGTCGTTTGCAGCAGCGTTCCTACCAGGCGAACGATGGTTCCCAGCGCACGGTCGTCGAGCTTCAGGTCGATGAGATTGGCCCGTCCCTGCGCTATGCGACCGCCCAGGTCACCCGAACCTCCAGTGCTAACAGTGGTAATTTTGCCGGCAATCGTGGTGGCAACAATTTCGCTGGTGGCAATGGCGGATTCAACAATGGTGGCTTCGCCGGCAATGCCGGTGGCTATCAGGGTGGTGCCGGATATTCCGGTGGTGCAGGCTATCAGGGCGGAGCTTCTGCTCCAGCCAACGCCGCGCCCGCCATGCAGCCCGCTCCGGCATCGGATCCGTGGGGCAGCTCGGATAATTCCGGTTCCTCCTCGTTCGGTTCGTTCGGTTCCTCCGAGTTCGGCGGAAACAGCGACGAACCGGAATTCTGATCCGATCTGGATCGCAGCTTAAAGCAGCTTAGAAGAAAAGCGATTTCCAGTTTTTAAGGAGAACATCAAGATGTCACGCAAGAGGCCGCAGCCGCCGGTCAAGCCGTTTAAGAAGAAGCCGAATCCACTGAAGGCCGCCAAGGTCACCGAGATCGATTACAAGGACGTTGCCCTGCTGCGCAAGTTCATTTCCGATCGCGGCAAGATTCGTTCCCGTCGTATCACCGGTGTTTCCGTGCAGGAACAGCGCGAGCTCGCCAAGGCTATCAAGAACGCCCGCGAGATGGCTTTGCTGCCGTACGCCACTTCCGGTCGCTGATCTGAGAGAGGTTTGAACAATGGCTGAAGCTAAGGTTATTCTTACCAAGTCCGTCAATCACCTGGGTCACCCGGGCGACGTCGTGACCGTCAAGGCCGGTTACGCTCGCAACTACCTGATTCCGCAGGGCCTCGGCTTTGCTTGGTCCAAGAACGCTGCTGCCCAGATCGAGGCCATGAAGCGCGCTCGTCTGGCCAAGGCCGTCGCCACCCGCGAAGAGGCTGTTGCAGCCAAGGGCCTGATCGAGGGTTCCGTCGTCGAAATCGCCGCCAAGGTCTCCGAGTCTGGCAAGCTGTTCGGTGGTGTCTCCGCCGACAAGATCGCCATCGCTCTGTCTTCCAAGGCTGCCGTCAACCCGAAGAACATCACCGTGGATCCGATCAAGACCACCGGCGAGTTCGCTGCGACCGTCGCTCTGCACCCGGAAATCACCGCTTCCTTCACCGTGAAGGTTGTCGCTGAGTGATTTCGGCCCCATTCATCAAGACTGCATTCGTTGCAGCCATGATGAATGACTTCAGACTGAGATACGTCTGAGCTTAAGCATGGAAAATCCCCCTGCGCCAGCTGAAAACAGTTGTGCAGGGGGATTTTCATATTTGATCAGTTGTAGCCACCGTCATTAGTTGGTTTGTCGCAACTTGGGCACGTCATGGTCGTTACTTTCCTTCTCTCGTGCGGAAACGGTGCTTGGAAGCAACCTAAGCTCAATCCTTAAGTGGGTGTTGCGTGAAGCATGCTGATTCACTCAAGAAGAGCGATTTACCGTCAGTTTTCATGCATGGCTGTGCAAATGAATTAGCGGGAGCGTTTGGGGCAACTGGATTGCAAGGAACTGAATTTGTGAAGAAATTGTGATTTCCTGCCTTGATTGTGCTCTTTAGGTAGGAAATATGATGGTTGAATCGCGTTTTTCTGCGATTTGCGCAATATGTCGAAATCGTTGAAAAATAGCGGTTTTACAACCGCGACACGCCGAAAGTTGCATTCTTCTCGATTCTGAGTATATTTACTTCTCGTGCTCAGCGAGAACAAAACCTCGCAAGACCAACGCCCCTTTAGCTCAGTTGGTTAGAGCAGCTGACTCTTAATCAGCGTGTCCAGGGTTCGAATCCCTGAGGGGGCACAGATAAAGCCTTGGAACTTCGGTTCCAAGGTTTTTTTGTTTTCCGATTTCCGTATGACTGTCTGGCAAGCCGACGGCCTGTCAAGCCTTTTTGTGCTCGACTTCCAGTGTGGGGAGTAGTGTTGGACGCTGTTGTCCGCCGAGAGCGGAATCGACATCAATCTGATTCTTACAGAGAAGAAGCAATAGAGGAAACAGCAGTGGAATACTCGACTTTTGTCAAACTTGCGGCCGAATTCTTCGGTACCGCCATTCTGATGATCTTCGGCAACGGCGCTGTCGCGAACGTTGAACTGAAGAACACCAAGGGCCACCATGCAGGCTGGCTGAACATCGCCATGGGCTATGGCTTCGGCGTGATGTTCCCGGTGCTCATGTTCGGTGGCGTTTCCGGCGCGCACATCAACCCGGCCATGACCATCGCCCAGGCGGTGAACGGCCTGTTCGACTGGAATCTGGTGCTGCCGTACATCATCGCTCAGCTGCTCGGCGCCGCAGTCGGTCAGCTCGTGGTATACATCACCTACTATCCGCACTATAAGGACACCGAAGACGCCGACGCCATCCTCGGCACTTTCTGCACCACCGACGCTCACAACGATCGCGTGAACTACTTCGTCAACGAGTTCTTCGGCACCCTCGTGCTCGTGGTCGGCGCACTGTGCTGCCTGTCCCTGCCGTGGGGTGAGGAAGACCATGCTGCCGCATCCATCGCGGTTGGTTTCATCGTGTGGGGCCTCGTGACCTCCATGGGTGGTCCGACCGGTCCTGGCCTGAACCCGGCCCGCGATCTCATGCCGCGACTGCTGCACGCCATCCTGCCGATTCCGTCCAAGGGCTCCTCCCGCTGGGACGAGGCTTGGATTCCGGTCGTCGCCCCGGTTCTGGGCGCTATCGTCGGTGTGGCCATGTTCAAGCTGTTCGTCTGATCGTCTGCAGTCATTCGTGATTTGTTTGTCCGACTGTCACATAAGTTGCGTTTGACATATAAGAACTGACATGCAAAGCCTGTTTTCCTCGGAAATTTTCTGGTTCGGGGGGAAACAGGCTTTTTGCATGCCCATTATTGGCTGGTAGCGTTGCCTTGGAAGAGATATGCTGCCACCCGCGTGACGTCAGCATAAGACTGCGGAATAAGCGGAAATAAAACTGCAGAATAGGGCCTATAGTCCGAAATACGCGTTGAACTCGGCTTGGTCGAGTACACGATCCGAAGTGTTGGCGCGAACGGCGCTCCAACTGAATTCGCCAAGCGCTTCGGCGGCGTTCATAGGCTGCGGCTTGGTATGTTCCGGATTGCCTTGCAATCCAAGCAGCCATGCGCAATAGCCGATGATCTGTTGCGCGGTGACGCCATGTGCCGTGAGAATACCGAGATCGAGCGAGCGTTCGCGTTTGGCGAGGCGTTGACCGGCCGCGTTGTCGATAAGGGGCAGATGCGCGTATGAAATGGCCGCATCGGCAGGTTCGGAAGACTGGAATCCCGCAGCGATAAGGGCTTTGCGGATATAGATTTGCAAAGCGTTGGAGCGTAGCAGGTCGCGGCCGCGCACAATGTCGGTGATGCCCATGTCAAGATCGTCCACGGTGACGGCCAGCTGATAGGAGTAGATGCCGTCCGATCGGCGGACGATGGTGTCGCCGATGTCTTGGGCGAGGTTGTAATGCTGGTTGCCGAACACTTCGTCGTGAAAGGCGATGGTGGTGTCGGTGGTGGCGATGCGCAGCGAATGGCGGTCTCCGCTGGCGAGACGTTGCTTCACGCGTTGCGGGTCGTTGGCAATGAGTCGGTGGCATGTTCCCGGATATACGGTGAAACGGTCGCCTTCCTGCGGTGCCGACGCGGCGCGGATGTCGGCGCGCGAGCAGAAGCAGGGGTAGATGAGCGGCGTTGCGCCGGGTGTGTTTATGATGTTGTTTGCGGTAGTGCCGTAGGAATCGGAATCGTAGGAACCGATGCCGATAGTGCTGATAGTATCGCTGATTTCGTCAATGTTGAGGTTGGTGAGAAGATTGAGCGCTTCCTGATATAGGGTGTGTCGCGCCGATTGGAATACTGGTTCGCCGTCCCAGTCGAGACCGAGCCAGCCGAGGTCGTGCATCATGGTTTCGGCAGCGCCGGGAACGACCCTCGGTTCATCGATGTCTTCAATGCGCAATCGTATGGAATCGCCTGTTTTACGTGCGGAAAGCCAAGCTCCAAGCATGGCGTAGACATTGCCGATATGCATGCGGCCTGATGGGGTGGGTGCGAATCGGCCGGTCATGGTGGCTCCTTTGATACATCGATGGTGACAGTATGCAACTGTACCTTCTGGGACTCATTCAGGTTCAGCGTAGGGCGATTCGGGTGGCGCAAACCCCCATACCAGTGTGTATAAGGTGGTAGTATGTGCCGTTCCGGTACGTTCGTTTGCGAAGGTAATCTGCGAGCGTGGAAAAGGTATTCCGTTTTGTCGGGTGAATGAGGTCGATATGACGAAAAGGCAGTTTAGCAACACGGAGGTCGAGTATCTTCGTGCGTTGCCGGCGGTTGAGTCGGTTACGCAGAACAGAATCACGTATTCGCGTGATTTTCAAATCAGCTGCATGCGCAGATATTTGGATGGCGAGAGGCCAAGTTCGATTTTCACGTCGGCTGGATTGAGTCCTGCGATTGTCGGTCGCAAGCGTGTGGAGCGTAATATCGCGCGCTGGAAGGCGGATCCGGATATCATGGCCGCCGCGAAAAGCGGAGGTTCGTCGGGGCCGTTGTCTGCCGAGACGCGCGAGCGACTGGTGTCCGTTCAGCTGGGGCAGATTCGGTCGTTGACATGTCAGGTACTTGAACTGAAGGATCGCATCGACGTTTTGGAACGGCAATTGAAAGAAATACAGAGATGAAGTGCGATAGCTGAAAAAAAATAGATTGTTTTTTCGGCGCGTGTTTAGTAAATCTTCCATATAGTGATTGTCGGACGGAGTCTTTGAAGTCCCTCTTCTGCTGCCGTCTGTTTTATTGGCCCGTGCGAATATTGGTCGCTTTATCGCTTCGCTTCAGACCGTCGTACGGGCTTCTTCTTACTCTGGTAGAGGTAGTTGGGATTAAATGTAAGAGGCTGAACATGACCGCATATATGGATCATAAGAATCTTGCCAATGAGGTGATCGACGACGTGCGCGCCGTGCAGATCGCCGATGGCGTGCATCGCGTGTTGGATCGTATCGCGTCGGCCGAGCAGCATGCCGGTCGTGACGCGGGTTCCGTGCGCCTGCTTGCCGCTACGAAGACGCGCGATGTGGGCGAGATCATGGCGGCGATCGACGCGGGCGTGCGCATGATCGGCGAGAATCGTCCGCAGGAAGTGACGGCGAAGGCCGAAGGGTTGATGGCGCGTTGCGCGGAACGCGGGTTTGCGTTGGGTGTTGCCGACGATTCCGGCATCGCGTCCGCTTCAGACGATTCCGAAGTTGCTTGCGAGCGCATTCCGTTCCATCTGATCGGACAGCTGCAAAGCAATAAGATCGGCAAGGTGTTGCCGGTCGTCAATGCCATCGAATCGGTTGATTCCCTTGATCTGGCGGAAAAGATTTCACGTAGGGCGGTGGCGCGCGGCATCACCGTGGGTGTGCTGCTGGAAGTCAATGAATCGGGCGAGGCGTCGAAATCCGGTTGCAATCCGGCGTATGCCATTCGCGTCGCGCAGAAAATCGGCACATTGGACGGGCTTGAATTGCAGGGTCTGATGACCATTGGCGCGCATGTGAGCGACGAAACCGCCATTCGCCGGGGATTCGAGCATCTGCGTAGAACTCGCGATCATATTCTCGAATCGGGGGAGCCTGGCACGCAGTCTTGCCGTGAACTGTCGATGGGTATGACCGGCGATATGGAACTTGCGATTGCGGAAGGATCCACTATCGTGCGCGTCGGTACCGCGATTTTCGGCGAGCGTGCTTTTATCTGACGTTTTTCTTCCTGTGACGGGCCTTCGCATGCTGTGGTGGCCCGTTTTTTTTTGATGTTTTTGATTGTCGGGCGTCGTATGTCGATGATATGGACGATTCGACGATTGTTGCGGGTAGACTGGCAAGCATGAGAATCGCACGTTTTTCGCATAATGATGTACCGCAATACGCTTTCGTGCAGACCGATGAAAGCGACGGTAAGGACTATCTCGTAGCGCTTGAGGGGCATCCTCTGGCCGGTGCCGGCGTGAAGCCGACCGGCGAGCGTTTTCCGGTGGACGGCGATGGCATCCGTCTGCTCTCTCCGGTGATTCCGTCGAAGGTGTATGGTCTGGCCAAAAATTATGAGGCGCACGCGCAGTTCATGCATGAAGCCGGCCATTCCGATATCAAGCATGCTCCGGAAGACATGGTGATCTTCTCCAAGCCGAGTACGTCGGTGATCGGTCCGGATGATCCGATTGTGATTCCGTCATATTCGAACGACATGAATTTCGAGCCGGAAGTGGCTGTGGTGATGGGCCGCATCGCCAAGAATGTGTCGGTCGAACAGGCCATGGACTATGTGCTCGGTTTCACCTGCGTGAACGATGTGACATTGCGCGATCTGCAGGGGCTTGACCCGATGTGGACGCGCGCGAAGGGCTTCGACACGTCCTGCCCGCTTGGCCCGTGGATTGTGACTCGTGATGACTTGGATTGGAAGGATGCGAAGATCTCCTTCACGCTGAATGGCGAGGATGTCGAGTTGGCTTCCGGCACCACGGCGAACCTGATTCACGGCATTCCCGAGCAGATTGCCGCGATTTCCAGCTTTACGACGCTGCTGCCGGGCGATGTGATTCTGACGGGCACCCCGAACGCTTCCGGACATCTCGATCCGGGCGACGAGGCAATCGTGCACGTCGAAGGCATCGGCAGCCTGCGCAATGTGGTAGTGCGCGGCTGATCGTCGATTGGCATATTGCGGATATGAAGGCCGTCATCTTTCGTGGATGGCGGCCTTTTCGCGTTTTTTCACGACTTTCCGTGCGGTAAACAAAAGTTTAGTGTTGCGGACTCAACTTTTGGGAATAGAATGGTGGTGAAGTCGGTTGAGCATATCAGACAACGACATATGCGTCGACGCAACCGTGCGAAAACCGGACGTTCGACGCGAACCATGGAGGATGATATGGAACAGAAGTTCACCACAATGGCGCAGGAAGCCATTTCCGACGCCGTGCAGAACGCGTCGGCTGCAGGCAACGCGCAAGTCGAAACCCTGCACCTGCTTGACGCGCTGCTGCGTCAGGAAAACGGCGTAATCCGCGGACTGATCGAAGCTGCGGGAGGCAACGCGCAGAACATCAGCGCAGCCGTGCACCAAGCGCAAGACACGCTGCCGAGCGCCAGCGGATCGACCACCGCGCAGCCGCAGGTCAGCAGGCAACTGTCCGCCGTGCTTGCACAAGCGGGCAAGGAAATGCAGCAGATGGGCGACGAATACGTCTCTACCGAACATCTGCTCATCGCCATCGCGGCGGCAAAACCAAACCAAAGCGCGCAAATCATGGAACAATACGGCGTGACCGCCGACGCGCTACGAAAAGCTGTGCCATCGATTCGAGGAGGCGCGAAAGTGACCAGCCCCGATGCTGAAGGGTCGTACAAAGCCCTCGAAAAGTACTCGACCGACCTGACCGCGGCCGCGAAAGAAGGCAAACTCGACCCGGTGATCGGTCGCGATCAGGAAATCCGCCGTGTGATCCAGATCCTGAGCCGCCGCACCAAAAACAACCCAGTCCTGATCGGTGAGCCGGGCGTGGGCAAAACCGCCGTGGTGGAAGGCCTCGCACAGCGCATCGTCGCCGGCGACGTGCCGACAACCTTGCAAAACAAGAAGCTCATTTCGCTTGATTTGGGCTCCATGGTGGCCGGTTCAAAATACCGTGGCGAATTCGAGGAACGTCTGAAGAGCGTGCTGCAGGAAATCAAGAACGCCGACGGGCAGATCATCACCTTCATCGATGAGATCCACACCATCGTCGGCGCGGGCGCGGCCGAAGGATCCATGGATGCGGGCAATATGCTCAAGCCCATGCTTGCACGCGGCGAACTACGCCTGATCGGCGCCACTACGCTCGATGAATACCGTGAGAACATCGAAAAGGACCCGGCGTTGGAACGTCGTTTCCAGCAAGTGTTCGTAGGAGAGCCGAGTGTTGAAGACACCATCGCCATTCTGCGCGGCATCGCGCCGAAATACGAAGCCCACCACAAGGTGACCATCGGCGACGACGCGCTCGTGGCCGCGGCAACACTGTCGAACCGGTATATTTCCGGCCGTCAGCTGCCAGACAAGGCCATCGACCTGGTGGACGAGGCCGCATCCCACCTGCGCATGGAACTCGACTCCTCGCCTGAGGAAATCGACGAACTGCAACGCCAGGTCGACCGACTCAAAATGGAGAAGTCATACCTGCTTGGCAATCCGAAAGACGATGCCGCCGCAAGCAAAGCCGAAAGCGAGCTTGACGAAAGCGCCAAGGAACGTCTCGACGACCTCAATAAGGAAATCGCAGACAAAAGCGAAAAACTCAACGGTCTGAAAGCACGCTGGGACGCCGAAAAGAACGGACACAACCGCATCGGCGACCTGCGCAAGAAGCTCGACGAACTGCGCACCCAAGCCGAACGGTACGAGCGCGAAGGCGATCTGGCGAAATCCTCCGCCATCAACTATGGCGAAATTCCGGCCATCCAGAAGGAAATCGCACAAGCCGAACAAAACGAGGCGGTGGCCAAGAATGGTGCGGCCGGCGTGCCTGGCGACGACGGCGCGGCGGATGACATTCCGATGGTGCCGGACCGCGTCGACGCCGATTCCGTGGCCGAAATCGTGTCCGACTGGACGGGCATTCCCGTCGGCCGCCTCATGCAAGGCGAAAACGAGAAGCTGCTGACCATGGAAGATTATCTCGGCAAGCGTGTGATCGGCCAGAAAGAAGCTATTCAAGCTGTTTCTGATGCAGTACGCCGATCGCGCGCGGGCATTTCCGATCCGAACCGCCCGACGGGATCGTTCCTGTTCCTTGGACCGACCGGCGTGGGTAAGACGGAACTTGCTAAGGCGCTCGCCGACTTTCTGTTCGACGATGAAAAAGCCATGGTGCGCATCGACATGAGCGAGTACATGGAGAAAGCCTCCGTGTCTCGTCTGATCGGTGCTGCGCCGGGCTACATCGGCTATGAGGAGGGTGGTCAGCTGACTGAGGCCGTGCGTCGCCGCCCGTATTCGGTGGTGCTGTTCGATGAGGTTGAAAAGGCCAATCCTGAAGTATTCGACGTGCTGTTGCAGGTGCTCGACGACGGCCGCTTGACCGACGGGCAGGGTCGAACCGTGGACTTCAAGAACACGATTCTGATCATGACCTCCAACCTTGGCTCGCAGTTCCTGGTGAACACCGAACTGGATGACGAAGCCAAGAAGAAGGCCGTGATGGACGCCGTGCACATGCAGTTCAAGCCGGAATTCATCAACCGCTTGGATGAACTGGTCATGTTCCACCCGCTTACACGCGAAGAACTTGGCGGCATCGTGGACATTCAGGTGGCGCAGGTTTCGGCCCGCTTGGCGGATCGCCGCATCAAGCTGGATGTTACCGATTCGGCGCGCGATTGGCTCGCCAACACCGGTTACGATCCGGCGTATGGCGCTCGCCCGCTGCGTCGTTTGGTGCAAACCGAAGTCGGCGACCAGCTGGCGCGCATGCTGCTGGCTGGCGAAGTGCACGACGGCGACACCGTGCTTGTGGACCAGACCGGCGGCGACCATTTGGAGCTTTCCTCGTGGGCTCCAGGGCAGATCGACGACGATTTTTCGGCGGAAGCTAAGTGACGGTCGGAGTCATTCGGCTGATCGGTTTGGCCTGACTGACTGTCGCTTGGCCGAGTCGCGAAAACGGTCTAACCGTTGACGATGGGCGGATTGCGCATATGCGGGTCCGCCCATTTTTCGCGACTGCGCGATTTTTGCGAAAACCGTTTTACCGTGACGGTTGGCGGTCGTATGCCTGCAAAACCAAGCCTGCGACCGTCAAAACCGTCGCACCGATCAACACGGCAATCGTAAGCTTCGGCTGAAGTCCGAAAATCAGCCACAAAGCGAACGTCCAAACCGCGATGACCATCGTCACGGTCGCGGTAATCTGCGTTACCCGCGTGCGAATCTCATATACGATGCTGGCTTGGATAAGCGTATCCGTGCTTTGCTGTGTTTCTTGTGTTTTTTGCGTTTCCTGCGATTGTATTTCCTGCGTCTCTTGCAATTGTGCGGTTGAAATATCGCCTTCCGATGCTTTCTTTGCCGTGGGGCGTTGCTCGATCATCGAAATTGCAAGCGACAGCACGGCGACCATGCTTGCGAAAGCGAAACATTGGTTGCGTGATCTTTCGGGGGAAAGCCACGACACCACGCACGCCAGCAGGCTGTAAGCGTACACGATGGTCATGGCGAGTGACAGCAGCGAATCCGCGTTAGGCGTGCGGCTTTTCAGGGCGGCGGTGCCATGATTGTGCATCGGCGCGGCGCAATAGAACATGACCGGCGTGGCGATGATGGCGTGCAGCCATGGATTGGTCAGCCAGTGGGGGAGTGCGATGCCGCCGAATGTCAGCATGGTTACGGTGAATGTGGGAATGGTCAATATGGTTGCGATGACGAGACGCTTGGTGATGTCGCTTCTGTGTGTTTTGCCGGCTATCTCGTCTGGGTTTTCGACGTGATTTTCGGTGGGTTTTTCATCGGTGGTGTGCTGGTGGGAGGGGGCTGTGACATCGTTTTCTCTTAGGAATAGCCTGAGGATGGCCCAAGTGGCCACGGCCGCCGCAACAATTGCCGCCACCGTCATGAACAAATCGAATCCCATGTGTTTCCGAACCCCCGGATTGCCTCTTGAATACCTCTCGAATATTCAGCGTGCTCGCGTTGCCGCCATGTTCGTGAGCACGCTTCGGCTCCAAGCATAATGCAGCTGGGCGCGGTTGTCTTGCGAACCTTGATCTTTCAAGATGTCCTGGGCATACTGTTACATAGAACATATGTTCGACAATCCTGTGTTTGTGGTGATTCTTCTGGTGGTTGTGGCCGCGCTTGGAGCTGCGGCCGGCTTTTTTGCGGGCCGCGCTAAAGGGCAGGAAATGGCCCGTGATGCGAAAACTGCTGATCTTAACGAGGCAAAAGCGCAGATCGAAGCTGATCGGCAGGAAATCAGCGAATTGTCCACATCGGTGACCCAATACCGTACGCAGGCGGAAGGGTTGGCCCAACAGTTGACCTATCTCAAATCGCAGCTCGCGCAGGCCCAGCGGGCCGAACAGGAACGTGTGGAGCGTGAGCGTGAGCGTGCCGCAGCCGAAGCGGAACGCAAACAGGCCGAAAACGAGCGAAAACTGCAGGAGCAGAGCAAGGTATTGTCAGCGCTCGCGCCCGTGCAGAAGAATCTTGATGCCCTGCAGCAGAAGGTTTCGCAAATCGAAGAGGGTCGCAAGCGAGAAATGGGTGCGCTTGGCGAGCAGCTCAAGGGGCTTGGCGAGCAGCAGGCCCGTCTTGACCGCGAGACCAACGCCCTGTCGTCCGCGTTGCGCAACAACAAGGTGCGCGGCGCGTGGGGTGAGGCGCAGTTGAGGAATATCGTGGAATCCGCCGGGCTGCTGGAACACGTGGATTTCGATACGCAGGTGGTCGTCACCGATGCGGACGGTCGCGCGCAGCGTCCGGATATGATCATCCACATGCCGGGCGGCAAGACCATTCCGATCGACGCAAAGGCCCCGTATGCCGACTATCAGAAAGCGTGTGAAATTCCCGACACCGCCACGCCTGAGGAGTTGGCACGAAAGTCGGAATTGCTGCATGCGCATGCCAAAGCGGTGCGCGAGCATGTGAAAACTTTGGGCGACAAGGCCTATTGGAATGCGTTCGCCGACGCGCCGGACTTCGTGATCGCCTTCATTCCCAACGAATCCTTGCTGCAGGCGGCTTTGGAAACCGATCCGACGCTGATGGACGACGCGTTTGCGCGCAAGGTTGCTTTGACTTCGCCGATTACCTTATGGGCGGTGCTGAAGTCCGTGGCGTACGCATGGCAGCAGCAAAGCCTGACCGATGACGCAAAAATGCTGTTCGACCTGTCTCGCGAATTGTATGAACGGTTCGCCGTGCTCGGGGACCGTGCCACCAAGCTGGGATCCGCCATCACCAAAACGGTCGGTGCCTACAATGCGTTCGCCTCGTCACTGGAATCGCGTGTGCTGGTCACCGCACGCAAGCTGCAGCGCGTCGACCAGAGCAGAATTATCGAACCCGTGAACATGATCGCGCCCGAAAAGGCCGATGTCCGCGAACTCAACGCTCCCGAAACCAGTGCACAGTAACCTCTGCCTGATACGTGTCGGTAGGGGATAAGGTTTGACGAGCCGAAAGGATAGGCTAGGAACATGACCGAAGAGAAGACTTTCCGTAAGACCAAGTCGGTTGCTGCGCCTGCCGATGCTTCCACGCATAGCGACATCGATTTCGCCATGCTTGAGCCGCGTGACCAGCTGAAGTCGCTGTTGCAGGCTGAAATGGCAGACAAGCCATTCTCGGAGCTTTCCTCCGTACTGTTCGACCATCGTGGCGCTTCGATCGTTGGGCATATCCTGCTGGACACGTTGGAAGAGGCCGGTTATTCCGTGGATGATTTCGACGCGGTGGGTGCGTTGACCGCGGCCTCGGTTCCGCTGGTGTCCGCCATGATTCAGGCGGCCGCTTCTCGTGGGGAGAACCTGAACGGTTTCGTGATGGATTTCGTGTATCCGTCCATCAAGGGGCCTTCGATCGCAGGCAAGCGCGTGGTTTTGTTGGATTCCTGGTTATCTGAAAAGTCGTATGTGCAGACGTCCTCGTTGGTTACGTTGCGCAATGGCAACGAGTTGAGCCTTGACTTCTCCGTGGTAAAAAACGAGGGTGCTAAAGTGCTTGCCGTCGCATCGCTGATTGGTGGCGTCGATATGGCGTCGCCTTCTATCAAGGTCATCAATCCGGTTGACGGAAGCGAATCCGATCTGCCGTTTGTGGAAGTATTCAAGGAATCGGAACTTCATTAAGTGTCACAACACTGAGTATCGAAGTGTCGCAGCTTTTCGGTTGCATTGGTGGTTCGGTGACGCTAAATAGCGTGTTTCACGGAACGTTTTACGACTTTGCGTCTAGTTGGATCAATTAATGAGTTGTGAGGAGGAATCGCGTGCATCAGCCTAATCCCATCGATATTGCGGCGAAAGCATCCGGAGAGCCGGTCTTTCGTGAAGTGGGCGTAGGTCCGTGGGCTGAAGCGCATCTTGGCGAGCCCCGTCCGGATGATCCGCAATCGCCGAATTATGATCGTCGATTCGATTCGTCTCTGCTTGATGAGGGTGATCGCCGCAACGTGCTTGACCGGTATCGTTACTGGACGGTTTCGGCCATCAAAGATGATCTTGACGCTCATGGTCGCCATGATTTTGAGGTTGCCGTGGAAAACTGGACGCACGATTTCAATATCGGATCGATGGTGCGCACTGCCAACGCATTTCAGGCAAAACGCGTGCATATCGTCGGTCCGCATAAATGGAACCGCAAGGGCGCGTTGATGACGGAACTGTACCAGCACGTCGAAAACCACCCTTCCATAACCGAACTGGTCGAATGCTGGAAGCTGCGCATTGCCGGAGAAATCGCGGCGGCGCAATCGCAAGCCTCCGCAATCGCATTACATATGCACGAAAACGCGAAAAGTGGGCACGGTACCGGTATGAACGATGCTGCTTCGCTGAATGAGGGCCGTGCTACTGAGTGTGCTCCAGCTGGCAATTCAATGGATACTTCAACCGCATGTGGCGCTGAAAATGGGAACAAGCTGTCCTATATGACGCAGCTGGCAGCGATTGATCAGCGCATTGCCGAGTTGAAGGCTGCGCGGGTGATTGCGCTTGACATCATTCCGGGTGCGGTGCCGATGGAAACATATCGCTTTCCGAAGCGATGTCTTATGTTGTTTGGTGCGGAAGGTCCGGGACTGTCCGAAAAGGCACTTGAGCTGGCGGATGACGTGGTCTACATTTCCCAATTCGGTTCGGTGCGTTCCATTAACGCCGGAGCTGCCGCCGCGGTTTCCATGCACGCCTGGATCGCCCAGCACGCCGCACCCCAGTCCTGACCGGCTCCTATCGTTCCAAATCCTCCAGTCACTGGAGGAATCCTCCTGCTGGCAGACTACTCAACGTCCCAATTTCTCCAGCGATTGGAGGAATCTTCCCGCAGAAAGCCTCACCAGAGACCCAAATCCTCCACCTACTGGAACAATCCTTCCGCTGAGTGCCTTGCTAGAGTCTAGATTTCTCCACTCTCTGGAGGGATTTTCCCGGTGGCGAACTTCTCAGCGTCCCGACTTTTCCACTTACTGGAGGAATCTTCCCGCAGAAGATCACCCTATGAAACGCAAGGAACCCCAGCGCGCCGCAGTTTCGCAATCAGCGGTTTTTGCCGGACTGCATCGTCAAAAGTAAATCTGACGATTTCCGTAACTCCTGCGCGAAAAAGCGCCTGTTCGCGTTCTCTCTCGGCCTGCACGGTTTCCTGTATGCTCTTACGATCGGTCATTTGCGGATCAACGTATTTCGCGGTGCCGTCAAGTTCCCCAACAATGATTCGTCCATCGGCTGTGCGCCATAAAAAATCGACCCTGAACTGTTTTCCTGTAAGGGGATCAGTAAAGGGAACCTGTAATTGGGGAACCGAAAATCCATTTTCAATCATGACCGCACGAGCAAAAGATTCGCCGCCATTCTCGCTTCTCGCATCGGTATATCTCAGTAATTTGAAGATGCGTGAGCAGTCGAGAGTCGTGCGTGCACATTCTTGCAAAATCTGCTTTTCTTCGATTCCATTCGAAGCTGCATCGTCAAAAATCGGTAGAGAATGGACGAAATCTATCGTGCGTCCGCAATCTAGCAGCGTACGAGAGGGATTCGTGACGGCAATTCCATTTGCGATTACCGCTTTTTCTCTGGGACATGGACTGTATATGATATTGAGTTTTTCGTGCGGTCGGTATGATCCGTGACAGGGCAATGTTATGGTCAGTCCTTGCCGGTGCAAGATTCGCGGATGATCGAATCCATGGGCTGCGGCGGCTGTTATTCCTGAGAAAACCCAGTTGGGGTGGAGATCCCTAAGGGCTCTGGCCATGTGTAACGATTGCTCTGGCTCGTTGAGCTGATGCCAATATTCGGCGCGGGTGAAGAGCCCCGGATATGGGCGCGCAAGATCGCCCGCGCGGTACCTGCGGTACAGGCCCTTCTGGATGAGAGGGTCGCTGCTATGTGCGCATCGTCGCGCATTTTCTGCTTGATCGAGCAGCGTATCGATTTGAGGATATGCTTTCATGGTTTGACGCTACCTTATTGAGATACTGCTAAGGAAGCGCGATTGACAAATGTGGATAAAGGATGCCGTTTCGGGCGTGTCTGTGGATAACTTACGATTTTTGTGGATAACTGGTTGGTTGTTTTGTAGATAAAGGTTAATGTCACCTTATTCCATATGAATTTAGGCTGTTTCTTCTGTTAACTGGGTATTTTGAGTATTGAGATACTGCTTAGAGTCCGAATTGTTCCAGTTGATGGAGGTTTTAGGACTGTGAATGGCTTGTCGGCGGGGAGATTCCTCCAGTGGGGGGAGGATTTTGGTCTCCTGTGGGGCGTCTAGCGGGGTGATTTCTCCAGTGGGTGGAGGAATCGGGACGATTGGAGGCTTGTCAGCGGGTGGATTCTTCCAGTGGGTGGAAGTTTTGGGATTGTGAGTGGCTGGGTTGTGGGTGGATTATTCCAGCGACTGGGGGATTTGGGACTGCGGTGTGCTTCTGGTGAGACTTTGGCGGGACGGTGTGCTGGGCTAGTGTGGCTGCGGCGAGGCTGGTGGGCTGGGTTGGTGTGGCCAGGCTGGTCCGGCTGGACTGCGGCGACTGGTGCGGCTGGACTGCGGCGACTGGTCTGGCTGGACTGCGGCGGCTGGTGCGGCGAGGCTGTTCCGGCTGGGCTGGTGCGGCTGGAGCGTGAGGCTGGGGCGATAGGCGAAATGGGTGGGGCGCTAGTCACACAGACGCGTTAATGTTAGGGACATGCCTACTTTCACCAAAGAAGAAATCGTGCATCTGGGCGATTTGGCCCGAATTGCACTCACTGACGAGGAGATCACCCGTCTGCAGGGCGATCTGAACGTCATCGCAGAATCCATCAACAAGGTTCAGGAAGTCGCTACCGACGATGTGGAACCGACTGCAAACCCGATTCCGCTGGAAGCCTACCTGCGCCCGGATGTGCCGGAAACCCCGCTGACTCAGGAAGAAGCAACTGCGGGCGCCCCGGTTTCTGAAGCCGGCATGTTTGTTGCGCCGCGCATTCTAGGGGAGGAGTGACATGAGCGAACTCGTCAAGCTTTCCGCCGCTGAGATGGCGGCCAAGATCAAGACCAAGGAAGTTTCCAGCCGCGAGCTGGTCGAAGCGCACCTCGAAGTCATCGAAGCCGCCGAACCGAGCATCAAGGCCTTCCTGAAGGTATCCGGCGAACAGGCCCTCGAACAGGCCGACGCCTTCGACGCCAAGTCCGATGAGGAAAAGGCTGCACTGCCGGAACTCGCCGGTGTGCCGATCGCCATCAAAGACATGATCGTCACCAAGGGCATCGAAACCACCGCAGCCTCCAAGATCCTCGAAGGCTGGGTGCCCCCGTACGATGCCACCGTCATCGAGAAGCTCAAGGCCGCAGGCATGCCGCTGCTGGGCAAGACCAACCTCGATGAGTTTGCGCAGGGCTCCTCCACCGAACACTCCGCCTACCAGACCACCCACAATCCGTGGGATACCGAGCGCGTCCCGGGCGGTTCCGGCGGTGGCTCTGCAGCTGCCGTGGCTGCATTCGAAGCCCCGCTCGCTTTGGGTACCGATACCGGCGGTTCCATCCGCCAGCCGGGTTCTCTGACCGGTACCGTCGGCGTCAAGCCGACCTACGGCGGCGTCTCCCGCTTTGGCGCGATCGCCATGGCTTCCTCGCTCGACCAGATCGGCCCGTGCTCGCGCACTGTGCTCGACGCGGCCCTGCTCCAGGAAGTGATCGGCGGCCACGACAAGCGTGATTCCACGTCCATTCCGGAAGGCCCGCGCCCGATGGTTGCGGCCGCCCGCGAAGGCATGAAGCGTGATCTGAAGGGCCTCAAAGTCGGTCTGATCAAGGAGCTCGGCGGCGAAGGCTTCCAGCCGGGCGTTATGGCACGTTTCAACGAAGGCGTCAAGAAGCTCGAGGAAATGGGTGCTGAGATCACCGAGGTGTCTCTGCCTCACCTGCCGTACTCCCTCGGCGCGTACTACATCATCATGCCATCCGAGGTCAGCTCCAACCTGGCCCGTTACGATGGCATGCGTTACGGTCTGCGCGTCATGCCGCCGGCGGGTGTTCCTCAGACCGCTGCCAACATGATGGCCTACACTCGTGAAGCCGGCTTCGGCGACGAGGTCAAGCGTCGTATCATCCTCGGTACGTACGCCCTGTCCGCTGGCTATTACGATGCATGGTACGGTTCTGCGCAGAAGGTGCGCACCCTGATCATCGATGACTTCAAGAAGGCTTTCGACAAGGTCGACGTGCTTGTGGGCCCGACCAGCCCGGTCACCGCATTCAAGTTCGGTGAGAAGACTGAGGATCCGATGGCTATGTATGCCATCGATATCACCACCATTCCGGCCAACCTTGCCGGCGTTCCGGCTATGAGCATTCCTGCTGGTCTGAGCGACGACGGTTTGCCGGTCGGCTTCCAGTTCCTCGCTCCGCAGCAGCGCGACGAGGCCATGTACAAGCCTGCCGCAGCTCTTGAAGCAGCTCTCGAGGAAGACTGGAACGGCCCGATCTGGCAGTCCCTGAAGACCCCGTGGCTCGACGGCTTGAACAAGTAAGAAGCATCGGAGGAAAGAAAACAAAATGGCTGAAAAGTTGATGAAGTACGCCGATGCCGTCAAGAAGTTCGACCCGGTCATCGGTCTGGAAACCCATGTTGAGCTGAGCACCACCACGAAGCTGTTCTGTCCGGCCGAAGTCTCGTTCGGCGGCGATCCGAACAGCCAGCTCACCCCGGTGAGCCTTGGTCTGCCGGGCTCTCTGCCGGTAGTCAACAAGACCGCCGTCGATTACGCGATCAAGCTGGGTCTTGCCCTGCATTGCGAAATCGCTGAATGGAGCCAGTTCGCACGTAAGAACTACTTCTACCCGGACATGCCGCGCGATTACCAGATCTCGCAGTACGACAAGCCGACCAACGGCAACGGCTATCTTGATGTGGAACTTGAAGACGGCACCGTGTTCCGCGTGCCGATCGAACGCGCCCACATCGAAGACGACGCCGGTAAGAACACCCACGTCGGTGGTGCTGACGGCCGTATCGAAGGTGCCGATCACTCCTTGGTCGACTACAACCGTGCAGGCGTGCCGCTGATCGAGATCGTGACCAAGCCGATCGAAGGCGCCGGAGACCGTGCCCCCGAAATCGCAGGCGCCTATATGCGTGCCATCCGCGACATCGTGCGTGCGCTGAACATCTCCCACGCTCGTATGGAGCAGGGCAATATGCGCGCCGATGTGAACGTGTCGCTGCGCAACAGCCCGTCCGACCCGTTCGGCACTCGTTCCGAAACCAAGAACGTGAACTCGTTCCGTGGCATTGAAAAGACCATTCAGTATGAGATTCGCCGTCAGGCGGCCATTCTGAGCGAAGGCGGCGAGATTCTGCAGGAAACCCGACACTGGGATGAGGCTTCGCAGACCACCGCCGGCGGCCGCGTGAAGTCCGACGCCGACGATTACCGTTACTTCCCGGATCCGGATCTGGTGATGCTGCACATCACCAAGGAGCACATCGAAGAGATGAAGGCCCAGATGCCGGAAATGCCGCGTGAGCGCCGCAACCGCCTGAAGGGCGAGTGGGGCTTCAACGATTTGGAGATGCGCGACGTGCTTAACGCCGACGCTCTGGACCTGCTTGAGGAAACCGTCAAGGCCGGTGCCACTGCAGCCGGCGCCAAGAAGTGGTGGCTGGGCGAGCTGAGCCGCGAAGCCAACAACAAGGGCGTGAGCCTCGAAGAGCTGCCGATCACTCCGACCGATGTGGCTGAAGTTGAGAAGTTGATCGCCGATGGCAAGCTCAACGACAAGCTGGCCAAGCAGACCGTCGCAGGTGTGCTCGCCGGCGAGGGCACTCCGGATGAGGTCGTCAAGAAGCATGGCTTCCAGGTCGTGTCTGATGACGGCGCTCTCGAAAAGGCCGTGGATGAGGCTCTCGCAGCCAATCCTGACATCGTTGAAAAGCTCAAGAGCGGTAACATGAAGCCGATGGGCGCCATCATTGGTGCCGTCATGCGCGCCACTCGCGGTCAGGCTGACGCGAAAGCCGTCACCAAGATCGTGATGAGCAAGATTAAGTAACGTTTACAACGATTACTCGCGATTGCTGAATCGCACGAAAACGCACGTTCCAAAAACTTGGGACGTGCGTTTTCTTATCTTTCCAAAAGAAAGGGAAAGAGCTAATCACCAGTTGTTTTTCTTACGATTACCGACGTGTCTTTCAATATCAAGTTATGCTGGTAGAGGAAGATTTATAACGATTGCCGCCGCGCTAATTCACAGCTGACATACAGTCGGGTACAATACCCTCGGTACAGGTGCGGCGACGGTCGTACCTGCAATGACGTAGGGGGCGGGAAAAATGCCAGAGAATCTTGAGGCTGCAACACAGGAGCAGTCGGACCGGCAGTCGCGTGAGCTGCCGAAACGTATCGTTGTGCCGCCTATCAAAGGCGAGATGGTGCATCTACGCCCGGCCGTGATCGAGGATCTCGACCGCATGGACGCCATCGAGGCGTACGTCGGCGCTTCCGGAATCACTGGTAAGGACCGAGTCGCCGAGCGTGGCGCGGTGCGTGCGTGGGTACGTCGTTCCGTGGCATGGTCCCAAGGCGAGGCTCCGTCCGAATCCGGTGTGGGGGACCCGGAATCACGTCGCACAATCGCATGGTCCATCATCACCGAAGCCGACCATGATGGCGATGGTAGGATTGATGCCGCGAATTCCGACAATGTGATCGGCATGATTTTCCTGATCGATATTGACGGTTGGGCCCGTTCCGCCCGCATTCAGGTGGTGCTTGGAAAGGATTACAGGGGCCGTGGCTATTCACGAGACATCATGCCGCGCGTGATGACGTACGGTCTTGCTCCGGAGCCGGCAGGCCTTGGCATGCATCGCATTTGGGTCGCAGTGCCCGAACAGAACACGCGTTCCGTGTCCGTGTACCAGTCGTTGGGATTCGTGCCTTCCGGTCGCTCCCGCGACGCCCTGTGGAACGACTCGCAGAACCGTTACCAGGATCTGATCGTTATGGACACGCTGGTTGACGAGTTTGATCCGATCCGCTCGCTTGACGCGTTCGGCATGCACGTGATCGAAGACAATCCGGGCGTCAAGGAGGCTTTGAGTGCACGCGAGCATTCGATTGCCATTCGACTGAATGAGAAGAATGCCACGAAACCTGATGCGGAAGGCGTGGGCGCCGACAATGCTGCGGCGGTTGCGCAATCCGTGCGGGAAGTTCCTTCTGACGGTATGGATGATGTGGCTGCGTCCCAGCAGAAGAACGTCGAAAGCGTGGATGCTGCGCGGCAAAGCGAGCGTGACGACCGCAAGTCTGTTAATGGTGATGCCGATGTCGAAAACAGCTGGCCGTATACGGCTGGCGAGCGCAAGACGTCGAAGGAAGCTTGGTGGCGTACGCTCGGGCGTGGTCGCAAGCGTGATGTGGAAGGTAAGTGATGAGCGCCGAGGATCTCGATAATTACGAAACCGACGCAGAACTGGCTCTGTATAAGGAATATCGCGACGTTATTAAATTATTTACTTACGTTGTTGAGACGGAACGTCGTTTTTATCTGGCAAATAAAGTCGATTTCAATGTGCGTTCCGCCGGTCAGGATGTGTATTTCGACGTGCGTTTGACCGACGCGTGGGTGTGGGACGTCTATCGTTCCAGTCGTTTCGTCAAGAATGTGCGTATCGTCACTTTCAAGGACGTCAATGTCGAGGAAGTGCAGAAAACCGATATCGACATTCCTGATTCCATATAGTCGATATGGTCGTATGTGGTCGCGTATCGTTTTGCTCGGCCTGATATTGTCTTGCTTGTTTTAGACCGTTCGGCTTAGTATTGCCTGACTTGGCTTGATTTTGTAAGCATTCGCACAAGTTGCGATGTTCGTTTCCCTACCATCGGGTAGACTATCAGGGATTTTTGTTTTCATAAGGAGACCTCAAAGTGACGCAAAAGCGATCCGTGGTGATTATCGGCGGTGGCCCTGCGGGCCTGACTGCCGCTTGGGAGCTCGTCAAGGACGGTGGCTCCGAGAACTACGATGTGACCGTGCTGGAAGCGACCCGCGAATTCGGCGGCATCTCCCGCACCGTCAAGCATGATGGCAACCGTATGGATATTGGCGGCCATCGTTTCTTCTCGAAGGACGAACGCATCATGGATTGGTGGAAGGGGGTCCTGCCACTGCAGGGCGCGCCAAGCTATGATGACAAGAAGCTCGGTCGTGAGCACGATATGGAACCGGGCGGGCCGGATCCGGAAGTCGAAGACAAGGTGATGCTCAAGCGCCATCGTGTGTCTCGTATTTACTGGAACCGACACTTCTTTGACTACCCGATTTCCCTGAGTGCCAATACGTTGAAGGCCATGGGGCCGAAGCTTACGTTGGTTGCCGGTTTCAGCTATCTGAAGTCCATGGTGCACAAGCTGCCGGAAGACAATCTGGAGAACTTCTACATCAATCGTTTCGGCCGCAAGCTGTATTCCATGTTCTTCGAGGGGTACACCGAGAAGCTGTGGGGACGTCATCCGTCCCAGATTTCCGCCGATTGGGGTGCGCAGCGCGTCAAGGGCCTGAGCATTATGGGCGTGCTGAAGAATGCGTTCCAGAAGCTCCTGTCGAAGAAGCGCAGCAATGCCGAGGTTGAAACCTCGCTGATCGAGGAATTCTGGTATCCGAAGTATGGTCCGGGCCAGCTGTGGGAAACCGTGGAGGCTAACTGCGAGGCCGCGGGCGTGAAGGTCATTACCGACGCCAATGTGGTGGAGATTCGCCAGTCTGATGGCAAGATCGCTTCCGTGGTGTATGAGGATTCCGAAGGTAATCGCAACGAAATGGCTGCGGACGATTTCATCTCCTCCATGCCGGTCAAGGACCTCATTAACGCAGTGGACGCTTCCAGCAAGCCCGCGCCGAAGGATATGACCGAAATCGCCAACGGCCTGCCGTACCGTGATTTCGTGACCGTCGGTCTGCTCGTCAATCATCTGCGCCTGCCGAACACCACCGACATTCCCACCCTTGGTAATCCGCCGATCGTGCCTGATTGCTGGATTTACGTGCAGGATCCGGGCTATAAGGTCGGCCGCCTGCAGATCTTCAACAACTGGAGCCCGTATCTGGTCAAGGATGTTGATAACACCGTGTGGATCGGTCTTGAATACTTCTGCGAGGAGGGTGATTCCTTCTGGAACATGTCTGACGAGGAGGCGAAGAAGTTCGCCATCCAGGAGCTCACCCGCATGCAGGTCATCAACGGCCCTCAGGATGTGATCGATTCCCATCGCGAGCGCGTGAAGAAGGCATATCCGGCCTACTTCGACACGTACGACCGCATGCCTGAGCTCGTGGAATACCTCGATTCCTTCGGTAACCTGTACTGCGTCGGACGTAACGGACAGCACCGCTACAACAACATGGATCATTCCATGGCCACCGCCATCGAGGCCGTCGGCAATATCAAGAATGGCAAGACGTCCAAGAAGAACGTGTGGTCCGTCAATACCGACAAGAGCTATCACGAGGAAAAGTAGGTTTCGGTAGGATCTCTCGGTAGGATCGGCAAATCGTTGTTTTAGTGCGACGCTCGCGTTGTTTGCCAGCGAAGACCCGTCATGTGATTGCATGGCGGGTCTTTTGCATTGCGATTTGCGATTGACTTGCAATGCTTGATTGACTTGCAATGCTTGATTGGCGCGAATACGTTGGCACGCCTGCGTTGCGTTGGTCTGGATAACGTTGTATGGTTAGAAAAGTTCGAAAACCGTGGTATTTCGCGGCGAACTTTCAGTGGCGGAACATTTCCGTATCTCTTTTTTACAGCTGTCGTGGGCGTGTGCCTGCGGGAAGCTAGGGAAAGGCAAAACTAGTGGCAACCAGCCCGAATCTTGAAGATATGAAACTGCCTGAGCTCAAGGAGCTTGCCAAGCAGATGGGCCTTCGTGGCACCTCCACCATGCGTAAGCCGGAACTTATCGCGACGCTTCAGGCTGCTCGTTCCGGCGGCGAGGCGCCGGCCGGCGTGACCGTTCGAGCCCCGAAGTCCGCAGCGTCCGCAGCTTCGGCTGACCCGGCAGCTCAGGTCGCAACTCCATCCGCAGACGCTGAGGTCGCGGCTGGTAGGGCCGAGAATGCCGGCAAGCCTGCTGAGGTTGCCGAGGTCAAGGCCGATGATGCTGAGGATTCTGAAAAATCGGTTTCCAAAACCTCTAGGAGGACCCGCGTCGAGCGCACTGAGCGTTCCGAGCGCTTCAGCCGCCGTAAGCAGGCCGAAGCGCCGGCAAGCGAGGATGCCGTGGGCGTCATGGTCGCTGTGAACGCTTTGGACAGCCTCGACGAGACTCCGAAGCGCCGTCGTCGCCGTGATACGGAAGCAGCCGCCGATCTGCTCGCCGAATTGGGACTGGATGATGCTTCGCCGAAGCAGGATGACCGTCGTCGCCATCGCAAGGATGATGAGGCCGATGCCGAGCCGCGTCGCCGTCGCCGTGCGGTGGAGGAGCTGAAGGATGAGGATGTCGTGCGTGATCTCGACGATATTCTCGCCACGCTGCCTTCGCAAGGCAACGAGGGCGACGAGCGCCATGACGAAGCCGAGGATGGCGATTTCACACGTCGTGGCCGTGGCCGTGCCAGTGACAGGGGCGGCGATCGTATGGATCGTCGCGGACGCCGTCTGCGTGGCCGTGACCGCGATTATGACGAGCGTGACGATCGTCGTGGTCGTAACAGCGAGCGTAATGACCGCACTGAACGCAACGATCGCGTCGAACGCAACGATCGCACGGATCGCAATGTCGAACGTGTCGAACGCGAACAGCGCCACGAGGAGTCGAAAGAGGATCTCGTGCCAGTCGCAGGCATCGTTGACGTGCTCGATTCCTACGCTTTCGTGCGTACTTCCGGCTATCTGCCGGGGCCGAACGACGTGTACGTTTCCATGGGCCAGGTCAAGAAGTATGGCCTGCGCAAGGGCGACGCCGTGCACGGCTCCATCCGCACTCCGCGTGAGGGCGACCGCCGTAACCAGCGTCAGAAGTTCGTGCCCCTGCAGTCCATCGACTCTATCAACGGCATGACCGTCGAGGCAGCGCAGAACCGCCCGCAGTTCAACAAGCTCACCCCGCTGTACCCGCAGGAGCGCCTGAAGCAGGAGACCGCGCCGAACAAGCTCACCGGCCGTCTCATCGACATTGTGGCGCCGATCGGCAAGGGCCAGCGTGGTCTGATCGTGTCTCCGCCGAAGGCCGGCAAGACCATCACCCTGCAGAACATCGCCAATGCGATCGCCACCAACAATCCGGAAGTCCACCTGATGGTCGTGCTCGTGGACGAACGTCCGGAAGAGGTCACCGATATGGAACGCACGGTGCAGGGCGAAGTGATTTCCTCCACCTTCGACCGCCCGGCCTCCGACCACACCACCGTCGCCGAACTCGCCATCGAGCGTGCGAAGCGCCTCGTGGAGCTCGGCCAGGACGTGGTGGTGTTGCTTGACTCCATGACCCGTCTGGCACGCGCCTACAACGTCGCGGCTCCGGCTTCCGGACGTATCCTTTCCGGCGGTGTTGACGCTCAGGCGCTGTATCCGCCGAAGAAGTTCTTCGGTGCCGCCCGCAATATCGAAAACGGCGGTTCCCTGACCATCATCTCCTCCGCTCTGGTGGAAACCGGTTCCAAGATGGACGAGGTGATTTTCGAGGAGTTCAAGGGCACCGGCAACATGGAATTGCGTCTGAGCCGCGAACTGGCGGACAAGCGCCTGTTCCCAGCCATCGACGTGAACGCTTCCGGCACCCGCCGCGAGGAGCTCATCACCGATCCGCAGGAACTGCCGATCATCTACCGTCTGCGCCGACTGCTTGGCGGTCTCGAGCCTGAGCAGGCCTACCAGACGCTCGTGCCACGTCTGAAGAAGACCGCGACCAACCGTGATTTCATGGCGTCGCTGATTCAGCAGAGCGGCAATAACGCGAATAATGGCAACAATTGATCGCAATTAGTCGCGAGTGATCGCAATTTGCGGTAAGCAAGCCAAGGGTCGTATGGCAATCGTCATACGACCCTTTCGTATATCCGCAAGGCATTGCAGATGTATGGATGATCACGTTGTGGACATGCGATACATAAATTCTGACATCCTAAAAAATACGAAATCAAAAGTTGAAAGTCGAAAAATGTATTGCCATATAAGGGGGTATGTGTAAATATTAAAAGATAAGTGATTGAAAATCGAAATTCGTCGGAAGCGTTACGAAAATGCGGTTGACGGTTTGTGTGTTGGGGTGGGTATCGTAATGGACGAACTGTGAGCTGCATAGGGGAGTCGGTCCTGCCGGGCCGATGCAGAATGCTTGTTGGAAAGGGGTATGTATGACAGGCAACGGCAACGAACCCGACACAACGTACGCTAACGTGGGTCAACTTGACGACATCGACGAGACAATCCTCCGCATGTTGGAGGAGGATGGTCGCGCCACGCTATCCCAGCTTTCGGACGCTACGGGACTGTCGATTTCCGCGGTGCAGTCGCGCGTACAGAAGCTGGAACGTCGCGATGTGATTCTCGGCTACAAGGCCGTCATCGATGATGAAAAGCGCGGGCTCGGCGTGCGCGCCTACATTGCGGTGACCCCGATCGACTATTCCAAGGAATCCGAGATTCCCTGCAAATTGCAGGATATCGACGGCATTATGTCGTGTGATTCCGTTGCCGGTTCTCCCAGCTACATGCTGACGGTGCGCGCGGCTTCGCCAAGCAAGCTTGAGGATCTGCTGAATGTCATTCATCAGACGGTGCCGGTGAGCACGGAAACCTCGATTGTGCTGCAACGGTACTTCTCCAAGTGACATTCGCGCGGTAGTCTTGTACGCATGAGCGATAGCGAACACGACTGGCTTCGGCCAGAAGAAGAACACGAAACCGAAACCATCATCGACGCGGGTACCGCGCAAAACAATCCTGAGGTTGCCGACGCCGTGGCGAAAATCGCCGCGTTGCGCCAGTCGATCGACAATGTCGACACGGCCATCGTCTCCCTGCTGGCGGAACGCTTCAAATACACGTCCCAAGTGGGCGTGCTGAAGGCGCGTGCGGGCTTCGCGCCGGCCGATTACAAGCGTGAAGACTACCAGATCGAGCGTCTGCATCGCAATGCCGTCGACGCGGGTCTTGACCCTGATATCGCCGAAATGTACCGCGAATTCGTGGTGACCGAAGCCAAGCGTAGGCATAAGCGCATCGCCGAAAACGGTGGAGATCCGGGCGTGCTCGACGTATTCGCCTGACCTGTCTGTTTTCGGCAAAAACAAGTATTTCGGGGCATGCCGGGCGCTACATTGAATGCTTTGGAAAGTATTTCAGGCATTTGTAATTGCGATTGAGAGGCTCGGCATGCATCGTTCTGTTGCGTTTCGTGCATCTTGCGCCCATCACACCGGTAAAGTGCGTGACGGGCGCGATATGCGTGGGGCGAATGTCCACCTGCGACGTATGCTGGCTGCGGCCATCGCGGTGACGCTGGTTACGGCGGTTCCCGTATGTGCGGTCGGGGTTTCGAATGTGGTTGATGCCGTGCGTCGGAACGGCGAATACGCTTCGGCGGTGGTTTCACACGATGTGATGAGCGCGTATGAGGCCGTTGATGAGCCGGGGCGCTTGTATTTGACGAGTGGTGCCTCTTCTGATGCGGACGCGGATACGAATGAGGATGAAAGTTCGGATGATAATGCGGCGTCTTCGCAACGCATTCCGCAAGAGCGCGTGAAACTTCCGTGGAATATAACGGCGACCTTCACTCTGAACGGTCCGACCGTCAGCGCATCCGAGATTGCCGGAGCGTCGGGCGTGGTCGGCATCCGCGTCGATCTGAAGTCCGAACAGCCGAAGAGAACAGCGGATTTGACGCCGATCGTCGCGTTCACCATTCCCAATCGCGTCGGCAATGACGTGACTTCGGACGAGGGTGTGCTCGTGTCTGCCGGCAATTCGTCGACATTGGTCGCCATGGTGGGCAAGCCGGGCGAGGATCTTACGGTTCATACGTATGTGACGGCGAAGAATTTCACGATGAGCTCGCTGTCTGTCGCAGCCGTCGAAAGTACGCAATCTTCCGATACTGCTCAAGAATCTTCTCAAGATTCCATTCAGGATTCTTCTGTGCAAATAGCGGGTATTGCTGGCAATCTCACCAGTTTGACCGACCGTGCGTCGAATTTGGTGGACGGTCTGACGAATGTCGGATCGCAACGTAATTATGAGCTTATCGCACAGCTCGAGCAGTTGCGCGACCATGAAAAGGAGCTTGCCGAAACAACCATCGCCCAGCGCGAGCAGGAACATCAGAAGGCGTTCGACGGGTATATCGACGCGTATGTCGGCTCGTATACTACGCATCTTTCCGGGTCGATCGGCACGTCCACGCAGCTTACCGCCATTCTCGGCACCGCGGCCGAGTTGAACGGCGATACTCCGGTGGCACAGTCCGTGGTCGATCTCGCCAATGCGGTAAACGATGTAAGCGCCGCGTATCGGCATACGGGTGCCGCTGACGCGGTAAACGAGGTGATCCGCACCATCGAACAGCGCGGAACCTCCGGTTTGGTTGCCGAGCTCAGCAAGCGTGCGGGCGAAGAGCAACAACACGGAGCCAAGGATTACAGTGCCGGCCAGTCGCAGCTTTCTTCGGCTATGATTCCGTATTCCATGGATTTCACCGACGCGTACACGGCCCGTCTCAAGGAATTGGGGGCCTCCGCTGGTTCCGCGCAAAGCTTGGAATCTCAAGCGATTGCGGATGTGCGCAACAATATTGATGGTAATGAGAAATTGAAGACGGCTTCAGACAAGGTTGATGATGCGATGCGCGCGTTGGCGGATGCGAGCGAACATACGGGTCAGGCCAGTGCGCTCCACCAGATCGTGCTTCGGTTTGCGGATCAGCTTAATGCGGGCGATGATTCGACCGCTTCCGACGGTTCATATGCTTCCGATGGTTCGGAAGTTACGTTGAGGGGTTCTGTTGGGCTTGCGTCGGCTGCGGAGACGTCGCTTGCTGGCCGTGCCGAGCAGACGCGCATCAAGGCCCAGCGTAAGGCGGAGCGCGCACAGGCCGATGCCGCCAATCAGCAGAACGCTTCTGACGGTGCCATGGTCAGTTTGGTGGACGACAAGAACGCCATCAGCATGGATGATGTGATGAGTTACGCGGGTGGATTGCGATCGTCGTTTGGTGCGGCCGCCGACGCAACTTCGAAGAATGTTGCGAAAGTCGGGGGAGTGGATTCAAAGAAATCCAGTGACGGCGGTTCGGCAGATTCCGCATCTGGAAATACTGAAAATACGGGAAAAGCGGGAGATTCCGCTTCTTCCGAAACGTCGTTGACGGATGCTTTGCCGATTGCCGCATACGGTATTGCAGGTTCCGGTAATCGCACGCTGATTGTGCCTGACAATAGTGATCTGATTGATGAGACCGTCAAAATTGCCACCGCCGCTGAAATACTGCAGCAAGCTCTGCAGAAGCTCTATCCGGACGATTCTGTGCAGTTGCAGAGCAGTGCGACCACGCAATCTCAATATTTGCTTGCAGTTCCTGTTTTATAAAATTCCATAAAACAGGATTCGGATATGCAAGGAGGGGTCTTCCAGACTGGAAGACCCCTCCTTGGTTTTAGCCGGCTTCATCTACAGGTGCGGTCAGTTCTTTGGCTTTTTAGCCGGCTGAACCGTTAGGCAGACAGTCCGGTGGACTGTCTGTAGGTGAAGTGAGCAGCTGTGCTGCGAGGGCCGCCGGCTTCATCTACAGGTGCGGTCAGTTCTTTGGCTTTTTAGCCGGCGGCTCTCCAAGTTCGCTGTCGGCCACGATCACGTCGATGGCGGCTTCGGCGTCGGCCTTGGCTTCCTTGATGGCTTCCTTGGCTGCCTCGGCGGTTTCCTTGGCGGCCTTCAATGCGGCGGCCGCTCCCATGAAGGAGATGCGTCCGACCACGCGACCGGCTTCGGCAATATCGCCCAATGCACTTTCGATGGACTTGCGCGCCTCGTCGGAAACGCCTAGCTGCACGGAAAGGATCGGGGTCTTCATCGAAACCTTGGCCTTCGACTTGATGCCACGCAGCGCGGCCAGCGCTTCACCGGCATGGGTGAGCAGCTCCGGGGAGATGGCTGCGGCGGCCGCATCGTACGTTTCAGCCTTCGGCCATGCGGCGTGGTGCACGGAGCCTTCGCCCTCATGCATCCAGCTCCACACTTCTTCGGTGGCGTACGGCAGGTACGGTGCCAGCAGGCGTGCGAAGGCATCCAAGCCCAGTCCCAGTGCGGTGCGGGCGGACTTCACGGCCTTCTCGCTCGGCACTCGGCCGGTGGCGTCGGCGGTGCCGTACGCGCGGTTCTTGACCAGTTCGATGTAATCGTCGCAGAACTGCCAGAAGTAGTTCTCGATGACTTCCAAAGCCTTGGAATGCTCGTAGTTGTTGAGGTTTTCGGTGGCTTCGCGCACCACGAGAGCCATCTTGGCCATGGCTGCGCGGTCCAGCGGCTCGGTCACGTCGGCCGGGTTCCAGCTTGCGGTTGCCGGAGCGCCCACATGATGGTTCTCATCCTCACGTCCGATGGCCAGTGCGAACTTGGTGGCGTTGAGCAGCTTGATGGCCAAACGGCGGCCGATCTTCATCTGGCCTTCGTCGTAGGTGGCATCCAGGCCCAAACGTGCCGCAGCGGCCCAATAGCGCACCGCGTCGGCGCCGAACTGCTTGATCGGCTTGTCTGGCACGACCACGTTGCCCTTGGACTTCGACATCTTCTTGTGGTCCGGATCGAGAATCCAGCCAGACAGGGTGGCGTTGGACCACGGCAGACACTTGTTTTCAAGATGCGCGCGATCCACGGTGGAGAACAGCCAGGTACGGATGATGTCCTGACCCTGCGGGCGCAGATCCATTGGGAACGTGGCGTTGAAAATCGCCTGGTTCTCTTCGCCTGGCTCTTCCCAACGGGTCACGATCTGCGGGGTGAGGGAGGAAGTGGCCCAGGTGTCCATGATGTCGGGCTCGGCGGTGAAACCGCCGGGTACGTCACGCTGGTCCTCGGTGTAGCCTTCCGGCACATCGTCGGTCGGATCGATCGGCAGGATGTCTTCGCTCGGGGTGATCGGGTGATCGTAATCCGGGGTACCGTCTTCCTTCACCGGGTACCATAGCGGGAACGGGACGCCGAAGAAGCGCTGGCGGGAAATCAGCCAGTCGCCGTTCAGGCCGTGCACCCAGTTCTCGTAGCGCACGCGCATGAAGTCGGGGTGGAAGTTGAGTTCCTTACCGCGTTCGATGAGTTCGGCGTTCAGCTTCTCGTCGGTGCCGCCGTTCTTGAGGTACCACTGGCGGGAAGTGACGATTTCGAGCGGCTTGTCACCCTTCTCATAGAAGTTGGTCATACGCTTGGTTGGAGTCGGCTCACCGTCAAGATCGCCGGATTCGCGCAGTGCGTCGACGATGACCTTGCGTGCGGAGAACGTCGTCTTGCCGGCGGTCTCTTGGAAGATGCGCTGGCCTTCCTCGTCTTCGATCCAATCCGGGGTGTCCATGACGATGCGTCCGTTGCGCTGGATGATGGAGCGCAACGGTAGGTTCAGGTCGCGCCACCATTCGACGTCGGTCACGTCGCCGAACGTACAGCACATGGCGATGCCGGCGCCCTTGTCCATTTCCGCGGCCTTGTGGGCGAGGATCGGAACCTTGACATGGAACAGCGGCGAGTAGACGTACTGGCCGAAATACGACTTGTAACGCTCGTCGTCCGGATGCGCGATCAGTGCGCCGCAGGCCGCCAGCAGTTCCGGACGGGTGGTTTCGATGTAGATCGGAGTGCCGTCTTCGAAACGGAAGGCCACCTTGTGGTAGAAGCCCGGGTATTCGCGGGATTCCAGTTCGGCCTGAGCCACTGCGGTCTGGAAGGTCACATCCCACAGGCCCGGAGCGTCTTTCTGGTACGCTTCGCCGCGGGCCAGATTGCGCAGGAATGCCTTCTGGGCCACGCGCTGCGGGTGCTCGCCGATGGTGTGGTAGGTCTGCGTCCAGTCGATGGACAGGCCGAGGGAACGCCACAGCGCCTCGAACTGCTTCTCATCCTGAGCGGTGAGCTTTTCGCACAGTTCGATGAAGTTCTTACGGGAGATCGGAACCTGATCCTTGGCGTCGATTTTCTTGCCATCGGTGCCTTCGAACGGCGGCACGAAATCAGGATCGTACTTGAGGGAGGTGTCCACGCGCACGCCATAATAGTTCTGCACACGGCGTTCGGTCGGCAGTCCGTTGTCGTCCCAGCCCATCGGGTAGAACACGTCGTAGCCGTTCATGCGCTTGAATCGCGCGATCACATCGGTATGCGTGTATGAGAACACGTGGCCCACGTGCAGGTGGCCGGAAACGGTGGGCGGCGGGGTGTCGATGGAATAGACGGCCTTGCGGTCGCGGGTGCCCTGGAACTTGTAGACTTTGTTTTCGTCCCAGACTTCGCGCCACTTGTCTTCGAGACCGTCCACGCCGACCTTATCGGGCAGCGGCGTGAGGTTCGCGTTGATGGTATTATCTTGGCTTTCAGTCATAGACGCTAGTCTAGAAAGCGAATGTGACAACTTACGGCACTGCAGCCGAATGCCGAAATCGCGAAATAATCGCAGGAAAATCAGTGCAGTTTTATTCTGCTCAACGGAAGCAGTCGGTCAGTCAGATTTTTCGGATATCCCTGCAACTGGCCGCTTACCGCAATGAAATTCTTACGTGTGTACAGCCAGTCGCTTGCCGCGCTCTCGCTGACGGTGCGTGCATACGTGCGCATGCGATCCTGATAATCGTTGTCGTTGGTGGCCGCCATCGCATTCGCATATGCTTGTTGCGCATCGCCATTTTCGAAATGGAACACGCTTTGTCCGTCGGTGAATACGCTCGCATCGTTTTCGCCACTCATGGTGGTGAGCGCGATATTGTACGTGCCGGCGTTCATACGTTCCGTGACTTGTGCCGCGGAATCAAGCACTTCCATATTGACGCCGACATTGAGCTGTTCGATCGCCGATTTCACGGTATTGCCGATCTGCTCGTATTCCTTGGGTACCAACAGATTGATGTCTGCGATATAGTTGGCGCCGAAATAGCTGCGCATCTGCTGGCTCTGCTCAAGATTGTAGGGGAACAGTTCGCTCAAGTCCTCATAGCCGTCTTCCAGCGGGCTGATCGGACCGCCGAGCGGCGAATAGGCGTCCGGAGCGTCTTTGGCGATGGATTGGGCGTCGATGGCGTACCGTGTCATTTTGCGGATCTGCTCGTCGGAGAATGGGCTTTCAGTGCCGTTGTTGAAGGCGAGCATCACTTTGTCGAAGCTGATGCCGCTGTCGGAATTGATGCCGCTTTGCTGGTTGAGCTCGTCCGCCGTCGATGCGCTCAACGGCAACGCCATACTGATTTTCTTGGCTTTCATGGCGCTGACCAGGGAATCTTCGGAAGAGTAGTAATACAGGATTACCTGTGATGCTGCGGCTTTGGTGCCCCAATACGAGTCGTTGCGTTGCAGCACGATCTGCGATTTCGACGTGCTCGCCACGGTGAACGGGCCCGATCCCACGGCCTTCTTACTGTAATTCGCCTTGCTTTCCTCGTCGTAGACGATGCCGGCGCGCCCGCTGAGTGCGCGCAAAAGCCTTGGATTTGGCTGATTAAGAGTGATGACTACTGTGTTTTCGTCGGGATTGGTGATTTCCTTGAGATCGCCGAGCTGGTCGGCGTCCACGTAATTGTTGTTGATGACGTTTTGCAGCGACCAGACCACGTCCGACGAGTCGAGTTTGTGACCGTTGGCGAAGGTCATGTTGGTGTTGAGCGTGAACGTGTAGGTCAGTCCGTCGTCGGAAATCTGCCATGATTTGGCGATTGACGGCTGCAGTTTGTTGGTTTCGCTGCGTGACACCAAGGTTTCGTACACGTTTTCGAGCAGTGCCTGCTCTATTGCAGTGCCCTGTTCGCTGCGGATGTCAAGCGATTCCGGCGCGCTGCCTTGGATGCCGATGGCGACGGAGGAGTCGGAAACGAGCGTGGTGAATGATGCGATCGGGCTTTTGCGGTTCGTCAGCGACCAGCCCAGCCAGGTCATGACGCTGAGCATGATGGCGACGCCGAAAAAGATCAGCCACCGCGTGATTTCGGCTTTCAGCTTGGCTTCCCGCCCGTTTTCTTCTTCCATGCTGCCGAGTCTAGTTGACACGTGCTACAGCGGGTGCCATATCTACGGGATGATTATTCCAGTGAGTGGAAGAATCACCCCATTGGGAGGGTCGATACGGAACTATGCTGCGAATGCGCTGGGGCAGGTGTCGTTAAGCGGGCAGTTCAGGCAGTCCGGCTTACGAGCATGGCATATGGCACGACCGTGCAGTATCAGCCTGTGAGACAGATCCGTCCACTCCTCGGGCGGGAAGCATGCGGTGATCTCACGCTCAATGGCCTTGGGATCAGGAGAGCTGCTCGCCCAATCCGAACGCCAGCGCAGTCGACCGGTCACACGAATCACATGCGTGTCAACAGGAAAACCCGGCACGCCAAAAGCGTTCCCAAGCACCACATTCGCGGTTTTGCGCCCCACGCCCGGCAGACTTGTCAAAGAGTCCATATTTTGCGGCACTTCGCCATCGAACCGTTCGCACAATGCGTAAGAAAGTCCGATAATGTTCTTTGCTTTCGTATGATGAAATCCGATGGAATGAATGATGCTTTCCACATGTTCGGGATTGGCGCTCGCAAGTGCGTCTGGACCCGGATATTCGTCGAATAATTCCGGCGTGACCATATTCACCCGCTTGTCGGTGGTTTGCGCGCTCAATACGGTCGCCACCAGCAATTCAAAAGGATTCGAAAAATTCAGCGCACATTTCGGATGCGGAATCTCCTCGCACAACACTGCGTATTCCTGATGCATGCGTGACAGTCGCGCTTGTTTCGATTCCTTGGGCACGCTACCAGTCTACCGTCGTATGAGCAACACAATCGCATGCACGAAAGCAAAACGGCCGACAGCCAAATCGCAGGCAATTGCAAAAAGCGAATATTGCAAACCGTCTGCAAAGCAAACGGATAGTAAGAAAAATCAGTCTTCTTCCGAAGCGTTACGGGCTGCGGCATCCTTGGCTGCAGCTTCGCTCTCTTCCTCTTCGGGAGGGTCGAAACGATAGCCGACATTGCGCACAGTGCCGATCACATGCTCGTATTCGCCGCCCAGCTTGGCACGAAGGCGACGGATATGCACGTCAACCGTACGGGTTCCGCCGTAATAGTCGTAGCCCCACACCTCCTGCAGCAGTTGCGCGCGGGTGAACACGCGCCCCGGGTGCTGCACGAGATACTTGAGAAGCTCGAACTCCTTGTATGCCAAGTCGATCGGATGCCCGTGCAGACTTGCCGTGTAGCCGTTGGTGTCCACCACCAAGTCTCCGGAGCGGATCATGCCGTCTTCGTTCTGCACGCCCGATTCGCCGGAACCGTACACTGCGTTGATCGGCGAGTTGCCGCGCTCCGACACCAGGCGAAGGCGCCCCTCGACCTCGGCCGGAGAGGCGGATGCCACTACCACATCGGCGATGCCCCACTGCGAATTGACCACGGTGAACCCGCCCTCGGTGAGGACAAGCACGATCGGCGTGGAAAGTCCAGAAGCGTGAATTAGGCGGCACAGCGTTTTCGCCGTGGCCAGGTCGTCTCGCGCGTCAAGGAAAAGAACGGTGTTTTCCGGCATTTTCACCAGGCTCGCCGCATCCATCGGCAGAACGCGCACGCGGTGGGAAAGCAACGCCAGAGAAGGAAGCACGGTAGCTGGGTCGCTAGCGAACGTCATAAGCGTCAGATCCGTCACGTTAGCTCCCTTTGTCTCTTGTGTTGGTTTTGCGTTGTTGCCGCGATTGTACTCTTGTTGTGTGTTATCGGCGTTTCGTTAATTTTATCTGAACTATGTGGACACTTGCGGCTACATTTAATGGTATTGCATACGTAATGACCACATTATGGAAAATCATGAAAAGGGGACGAAATGACCGCCTCTGAAAAAGTTGCCGTCAAGTCGGCTCAGAAAGCCTCGTTCGGCAAGGTGCTTGCCATCCAAATCGCCGCATATGTGGTGCTGGTTGTGCTTGCGCTGATTCCCGGCATTTCCTATGGGAATACGGAAGAGCCTGCGATCGTGTCGTTCACTGTTGCGGCTTCCGTGGCGATGATTGCGCTGCTTGCCGTGTTCAACCCGTTCCGCGATGGTGTTGCGGGGCATGCGATTTCCGTGGTTGCGGGATTGCTTTCCGTGATGTGCGCCACGACGGTGATGCTTGGTCGCACGATTTTCCCCGCCGATTTGGGTGGCGAAGACACATTTTGGATGCAGGAAGGTTGGATTGCCGGTGTTGGTGGTCTGTTGATCCTGCTGATTGTGGTTTCGTTCGGACGTCAGATGGCGCGTGAGAACCGTACGCATCTGATTCGTTCGCTGTCGCACAATGTTGTGGAAGGCGTTGCCATGATTGGCAGCGCGGGCTGGTGTTTCTTGTCGACGCTGCTGCCGATTCGTTCCGGTGAAAACGCGGCTTCCACCGAGTTTGCCGTGAATCCTGCGTGGATTGTCTCCGTAATCGTGTCGCTGTTGCTGATTGTTGCGCTCGATGCGTGCTCGTATTGGTGGAATCGTAATGCCGATCCTGATCCGCAATCCAAGAATCCGTGGATTGGCATCGCGCTGTTGCCGGTTATGATTTCCGGAATTGTGGTCGGCCTTGCGTCGTATGCGAACGTCATGCTTTGGTAATGCGATTCTTACGATTCCTTCAATCATGGGAAAATAGTCGTAAGAAAATAATCGTTTGCAATAATTCGTAATGCAAAAGCTCGTAATCATGTGTGATTATGGGCTTTTGCTGTAGTTTGTATATCTGTTTTTTATCTGACTTGCGATTGTTATGCGAGGAATCCGAGATGTTCCAGCAGTACTTTCACCCCGATCAGAATAAGCACGATGCCACCCGCGATCTGTGCGGGCTTCTGCCAGTGCGAGCCGAATGCGCGGCCGATATACAGGCCGGCTGCGGAGAACAGGCCGGTGGTGATGCCGATGATGATCACTGAAATCCAAATATTCAGCGACATGAATGCGAAGCTGACACCAACGGCGAATGCGTCGATGCTGCAGGCTACGGCGAGTGGAAGCATGTGTTTCCAATCGAAATCAGCGGTTTCCTTGGCGTTTTCCTCATCCTCTTCGAATGCTTCACGCACCATGTTGCCGCCGATGAGGGCGAGCAGACCGAAAATGATCCAATGATCAACGGCGGTCACGTATTTGCTGAACGTGGACGCGGCGAAATAGCCGAGCAGCGGGAAAAGCGCCTGGAATCCGCCGAACCAGAGGGCGGTTTTGAACGCGTCGAGGCCGCGCAGTTTTTTGATGGTGAGGCCTTTGCCGATGGAAACGGCGAACGTGTCCATAGATACGGAAATGGCAATGAGTAGTATTTGAATCAACATAGCTGGTATATAGGTTCATCCCGCCGGTTTCCCACGGGATGGGCCTCGACGGAGTCTCACATCCGCCTACGCCTAGGGGTACCGACATAGAACTGCCGCGCCAGCCAGCGGGCTTTGAATTCTGCGAATACTGTTCGCATGCCGTGAATTACGTGCTCCACTATAGCGGCTCCAGCGAATATGCGTGTACGGTATGAGTACATCCCGTCTGCGGGCTGTTTCTTCCACTCGCTGGAGGAATCCGGACACTTGGAGGGTATGGTTTTGTCCGTTTTCCTCCAATCGGTGGAGGAATCTGCCCGCTGAGAAGTTGATTTGCGGGCATTTTCTTCCAGTGACTGGGGAATCTGCCCGCTGGAAGCCTTGTCAGTGGGGTGATTGTTCCAGTGGGTGGAGGTTTTTGCCCGCTGAGGGGCTGGTTTGTGGGGTGATTCTTCCAGTGGGTGGGAAAATCCGGACGTTGAAAGGTATGCAAAAACAAGAAGCCCGTTGACGTGCGTGAATGCGTACATCAACGGGCTTTTTATGTAAAGTCGTTACCTAGAAAGGTGCGAAATCACTCAGCTTCGGATTCAGCGAGGCGCTTGCGGGCGGCCACGATCTCAGCTTCAGCCTTCTCGACGCCGGTCCAATAATCGCCCGGCAGCACTTCCTTGCCCGGCTCCAGAGCCTTGTACTGCTCGAAGAAGTGCTTGATTTCAGCCTTGTGGTACTCGGAAACGTCTTCGACATCCTTGATGTCGTCGAAACGCACGTCAGCCGGCACGCACAGCACCTTGTCGTCTCCGCCAGCCTCGTCGACCATGTGATACAGGCCAACGGCGCGGCATTCCACCACGCAGCCTGGGAACACGGAGTTCGGGATCATGACGAGTGCGTCGAGTGGATCGCCGTCCTCGCCCAGAGTGCCGTCGATGTAGCCGTAGTCATCCGGGTAACCCATGGAAGTGAACAGGGTGCGGTCCAGGAACACGCGGCCGGTCTCGTGATCCACTTCGTACTTGTTCTTGGAGCCGCGCGGAATTTCCACCACGACGTTGAAGGTTTCTGCCATGTCATTTCTCCTTGAGATTGGGCAGTTTACATTACCAGTAACCACAATACCGCTTTCCACCGAAGTGGAACGAACCTGATCAAATAGGATTTTGATTTCGGACTGATATGTTTTGTTGTAAAGAGTGCCGTCGTTCGGAAGCAAATTGTGCGCGCTAAGGTTGCATGTATTCAGTTGGGGCTTCCTCTGGTTGAGAATCATGGAGAAGGTTGGAATAAAGGTATGGTGATGTCGGCCATCCATAGATTTTCCGTTGATTGGGTGGAGATAGATCCCCCTTGTGCTTCTAGGATTGCTGTATATCTCAACAATCCCATAGTAGTGGGCTTATCTATGTCGAGATTTATAGGGGCACTTCGTGGGGTATCGCACGCTGAGATGGTGATATTACCGCCAGAGGTTCCAAAAGTGACGAGGTAGCCTTTCTTAGGGTCGGCATGTTTGATGATGTCGGAAAACAATTCATTGGTGACGTCGAAAAGCAATTCAGAGTTTTTATTGGGAAGATGATTCAGATCTTGAAGAGTGTTAATTATTTCTCCTCTGAATTGTAGCTGTTCTAATCTGTGCTGAGCCCTAGAAATAATCTGATCGAGGTGCTTGAGTTGGTTGGAATTGTCAGCTTGCTGCGTGTCTTTGGAGTGGTCATTATTGATTAGTTGTGAAATAGTAGTACGTGTTTGTGTAAGTGTTTCGCGTAGAATATCCTGCAACTCAATGAGATCCGTTTTAGATAATTGAGAATTTGAATATATACGCTCATCTATAAATCGGATTGCATAAGTGAGATTATTGCAAGTTTTATCGTGTAGTGAAATTGCGACTTGTTGTTGATATTTGGATCTTGCGAGTTGGTTGTTCGTTTCGTTTTTTAGTTGAGCCCAATGAAGTAATGATCCTGCTAAGCAGAAGACGCCTAACGTCATCAGCATAAGTAGAGAGTCGGTTGTGTTTATTGCTGACTGCATTATGTAAGTGCTGGCGGTGTGCGTGATGAGGTAGGTGAGTGAGGCACCGATTCCCTGTAAGAGATTGTGATATCCGAGCAGTGTGACTGCTAGTAGACAACTAAAAATAAGAGCTGCAGATGTTTGAAATGGCAGAATGGGGCCGATCCACGATGTGAGGATGATGAGCCAGCTGCCGGCGATCTGCCATTTCGTGAAAATGAGAAACACAATTATTTCTGCACAGCAAAAAAGGATATGCCATTTGAGGTAATTATGGTTGATGTTTAAGCTTATTTCATCTATTAGAAATATAATGAGACATAGGAGATAAAGAACTCGTATGATAAATGGAAGAAAATTGAAGTATATTCTAGATGATGGTTTATAGGTTTTAGCTATATTAAATCGTATTTTCGACATAGGATGACCGCTTCTTTTCTGTTATGGACTTCCATCTTCTTGAGGATGCGATGGATATACGTGTAAACGGTATTTTGACTTATGCTGAGTAGCGCCGAAATTTGTTCGGTTGAATGGTCTTGTGCATAGAGACGCAGGACTTCTTGCTCTTTGCGACTTAGTTTAGGGGGTCTTTTGTCTGTTTTGCTGTTAAGCAAATGATGTGCGGTTAATGCGTCAGGAAATCGATCGTCAATCGGGAGTCCATGACTTGCCCGAATGATTGCGGATGGTAGATCTTGAATAAGGTTTTCTTTTGCTAGTATTCCTTGGGCGCCTGCTGATATGACGTCTTCTTCGTAACGTTTTATTTCGTATGCGGTGATGCAGAGAAGGCCAATTCTGGAAGTCTTTTGGCGTATTTTTCGACAGACAATGTCACCGCTGATGTCTCCCAATGCCATGTCGACAAGAAGAATATCGGGAAGTTTATCACCGAATAGGCAGTGGTGTAGTGCCTCTGCGCCTGAGTGTGCTACCCACGTGACATGATGCTCTCTGGAAAGCTGATCTATCCAATGCGACAGCATTTTTGCCGATAGGACATCGTTGTCAAGGATTGCGATATCAATGGTTTTCTCCTTGTTCACACTGATAGACAATACCATTGATGGGGGTATGTGGAACTTTAATGTCAAGTTTTCCTTGACAAGCGTTTCTGTAAACAGCTGAGGATCGCTACCGTGGAGGTTATCGCCAGTGTCGGCGATGAAACATAGTGGTTGGAGGTGACCATGTCAAAAAAAATGGTCGGAATTATTGGTGCAGCTGCGTTAACTTCAGCTCTGTTTGTCGGCGTGCCGGCAGGTGCTTTTGCCTCTGAGCCTGCTGGTTCAGGTATTGAATCCTGCAGCGGACAGTGGAGTGAGGTTTCGGTATCTGATAGTGCTTCTCCGGCATATGAAGCTTTTCCTAATGAAGGTGGCACATGGCAGTACGGTGCCAACCCGGCGAAGATGTGGTCTAATTATTGGCATACGAGCAAGTGCCATGGATCATCTGTATATACGAACACGAACAAGAGTGTGTCGATCGATACTGCGGCGGGACATTGGTCTTATGCGCAACTATGGGTATATGATTCCTCAGCCCGGTATTACTACCGTATTTGCTAATTGTTGTTTGTGTTTTTGTGGGTGCTTATTTGCTGTTGTAGGTGAATAAGCACCCGTATTGCTATTTTTTAGTAGTTGGTTTGATGGGTTATGGGAAAAAAGATTCTGGCGACTCTTAGCTTGGTTATTGCCATGTTGTCTTCATTTATTACTGCTTCGACGTTGCAATCATTGGAGATGACGTATCCGGTTGGGACGAGAACATTTATCTCTGTGAATTTTTCTTCATTGTCTGCTGATAAAAATGAAGTTATTTCAGCGATAGAAGATTTGACGTATGATAAAGGATCTTTTGGTGTTTTATCTAAAGTGGAATCCATATCTCACGACAAAGTGAAGTTATTTTATTTTGGGGATCACAATAGTGCCACGGACGAGCTGAAAAGGAGCAATTACTCGGGGCGTAGCGAGATCAAGCTGATTCCCTTATCTGACCTTTCGGAAGCGAGTCTTTCTGGAACATACTCGTTTACGGATTCCAAAGCCGCACAATCTGCTGTAAAGATTATTGAACAGTACGGTGGTTCTGTTGTTAACAGTGGATCGAGGGTGTCAAATATTGATGTTCTTGGATTACTTGCGAATAATCGGTCGGGTGGATTCGGTATTGCCTTGCTGTTTGTTGTCGTGTGCGCGACATGCTGGTCATGGATAGGGAACCGTGAGCGTCTGCATTCCATTCTTGTGCTTAATGGCTGCCAAAACAAAAATATAGTTTATCGTGATACCAGTGATTTTCTGCGTGTGTGGATGATTCCATATGTTATTGGAATCGTGATTTCGATAGCATTGTCTTTGGTGCTTTATTCGGTTAATTCTGTATTTGATTATCTTGAAGCTTATCTGGCTTCCGTTATTTTATTCCTAATATTGTTCTTGGTGGTTGTTGCTGTTTTTTCTATTGTCACCATGCCTTCGGTTCGAAATATTTCCCTGAGGCGGAATCTATCTAAAAGGCTTTTGTTCGGACAGGTTTTCTTGAAACTTGTGTGCATTGTTCTTGCATTGGTTTCCGGTGCCATGGCCTTGTCTTCATTTGAATCGGCTTCTCAGCAGTTTCGTTCCGTGAAACGATGGGAGGGAGTGCAACAGGTTGTGTCGGTGAAAACATTTGCGGATCCAACGACCTCATCTTCTGAAGTCGCGCAGGCTTTTAATGATTTTTTCAGTTTGGCGGATGCGCGGGGCGGGTTGTATTTGTCGTATTCCGTTGCTCCAGCTTTGGTTGAGGGGGCAAATCCGACTGCGAATGATATATCGAAACAACTGTCTCCTTATGACGATGTGATTATAACGAATAGGTCTTTCTTGAATTTGATGAACGTTTCTGAGAATGATCTAGAGAAAATTGATTCATCGCGTATTCCTGCTTCAGTGTTGAGTGGTTTGAAAGGGTATGACGGAATATGGTTGAATGAGCAGTCCGGGATTGCGATGGAGGATTGCCTGTATGGATGGAAGGGCGAAGGGCTTTTTCCTGCGCTTGAATACGGTGCTCAAAATGGCATGTTTTCAATGACTCGTAATCCATTAGTCATCGTAGTGGACGATGTGAGCAAGGATCTCAATATCAATGGTTTTGTTTATCCTGCACTTTCGACATCTAATATCATTTTTAATGATGCTGATTTTGTAAATAGCATAGCTGAGGAATCTGGATTACTGTCATCGATTAATTCTGTAAACAGAGTTTCTGATGATGCTTTTTATCAGTATCGTATCCTTAAGCAACTTGGTGAAACTAACCTATTTTATCTGATTATTGTATTGCTTGAAGTTATTTTAAGCACAGTAGAAGGTGCGTATCTTTGGGCGTATGAAAATAGGCGGAAAATATTCATCAGGCATACACTGGGTGAGCATTACCTTCGTCTTTCTTCTGGACATTGCATGACGCAGGCTGTTTTGCTGGTGATTTCAGTCATAATTGCATATGTTGTTGCGGGGCAACAGAAATTACTTTCGAATAATATTTGCATTTTTATGACGGGTATCTCAGTTCTGTGCCTGTCTATTGAGATTATTTCCGTCTTACTTGCGTCAAATAAATGCTTTACGGAAGTTGTAAACAGAGCTGTTAAATAATCGAAAAGGGGTAATGATGACTATTGAACTTAATGACATTTCGTATGCAATCGATAATCGTACGATTTTTCAGCATGTGAATGGAAAACTTGACGGAGGTTGCATGATTGCACTTACTGGTCCGTCGGGTTGTGGTAAGACGTCGCTGTTGAATGTCGCGTCGCTGTTATGTAAGCCAAGTGCTGGTGACGTTGTTGTTGATGGTGCAGGTACATCGCATTGGAATGATCGTAAAAGAAGATTGTTTTGGAAGAATAAAGCATCATTTATTTATCAGGATTATGGACTGATAGATGATGAAACGGTTTTGTATAATTTGACGTTTAAACGCGGTTTTCTTCAATCTAAGAAAACAAAAATGCCTCGCCGACTGTCTGATTTACTTGCAGAGACCGGGATGCTGAATCGCGTCAATGAAACTGCGGCGGTTTTGTCTGGTGGCGAGAAACAACGTATAGCGATTGTTCGAGCACTTTGGAAGAGATCGGCTTATATTTTCGCTGATGAGCCCACGGCTTCATTGGATGCAGCAAACAGAAAGATGGTCGTTGATTTACTGAAGAGTGCAGTGAGAAAAGGAGCCTGTGTGGTTGTTTCAACACACGATTTGGAATTAGCGAACGTATGTGACCAAGTAATTGATTTATCTCAATGAAATTTTGTTTATAGATAGGGGAAGATGATATGAGTTTTATCTCTTGCAGATTTACTAAGATAATGAGTGTTTTTCTTGTGACGATTGTCGTGATTATCTCTCTTGCATGCCCGCTCAATGTGGCTATGGCTGATGAGCATGTTTCTGGTATAGCTGACCCATCAGTGACTCCAGCCTACATCGTATGTCCTTCGTGGCTGCCCAAGTGGATATGTATGTGAATATGGATTATAAGTGTGTGCGGTGTGCGCACATTTAGCGATGTTTGGACAATATGAAGGCGGGTGTTTAGGAAGTTTTGTGACTTTCTAAACACCCGCCTTCGGTTTAATGCGATTGAGGCTCAATCAGTCTTCGACGACGGTGAGCACGTGTGCTACGTCGGCCCATGGGGCGAGCGAAACGTAGTTGTCGTAACCCCATTCGAAGTCGCGGCCGGTCAGCTCGTCATGCACCTTGAGCGGCTTGTCGGTGGCGAAACCGAAGTCACCAAGCTCCACATGCACGATGGACTGGTGCGCGTTGTGGCCGTCAAGGTTTACGATCACAATCACCGTGTCTGCCTTGCCGGTGCCGGTCAGCTCGGCCGGGGTCTGGCGCAGGAATGCAATCACGCCCGCATCGTCGCTCGGCAGAATGTGCAGATTGTGGTAGCTGCGGCATGCCGGGTGAGTGTCACGAATCTTGTTGAGCGAAGTCAGCAGTTCGGCGATACCGTACTTTTCGGTGCTGTCCCAATCGCGCACCTTGACTTCGTACTTCTCATTGTCGATCTGCTCTTCGAAGCCCGGACGCTGCTTGTTTTCGATCAGCTCGTAGCCGTTGTAAATACCCCAGCTCGGGCTGCCCATAGCGGCGAGCACCGCACGCACCGCGTGACCGGCGATGCCGTTGTCGCGCACGTAGGCGGTGAGAATATCCGGAGTGGTAGGCCAGAACGTGTTGTGCTGGTAGAAGCCGCCATCGCCGTTGGTCTCTTCGAAGTACTCTTCGAGCTCTTCCTTGGTGTTGCGCCACGGGAAGTAGCAGTGCGACTGCGTGAAGCCCACATAGCTCAGCGCGCGCATCATGCCCGGGCGGGTGAACGCCTCAGCGAGGAACAGCACTTCCGGATGCTTCTTCGTAACGGCGGCGATCACATCCTGCCAGAAACGCACCGGCTTGGTGTGAGGATTGTCAACGCGGAAGATCGTCACACCCGCCTTGACCCACAGATCCATAATACGTTCGACTTCTTTTTCGATGCCTTCCATGTCGGCATTGAAGTCGATCGGGTAAATATCCTGATACTTTTTCGGCGGATTCTCAGCGAATGCGATGGTGCCGTCCGGCTTGGTGCGGAACCAGTTCGGATGCGCCTTGACCCACGGGTGGTCAGGAGAGCACTGCAGGGCGAAATCAAGCGCGATTTCCAAGCCCAGCTCGTGGGCGCGCTCGCAGAATGCCTTGAAATCGTCCATGGTGCCAAGCTGCGGGTCAACGGTGTCGTGTCCACCCAGTTCGGAACCGATGCCGAACGGGGAGCCCGGATCGTTTGGGCCGGCTACCAGGGAATTGTTGCGTCCCTTGCGGTTGGTTACGCCAATCGGGAAGATCGGCGGCAAATACACAATGTTGAAGCCTTCGGCTGCGGCACGTTCCAAGCCGGCGATTGATGTCTTGAGGTTGCCGGGAACGATCTTGCCGTCTTCGCCGTAGTAGGCACCTTCGGAACGCGGGAAGAACTGATACCAGGAGGCGAAGCTGGACTTCGGGCGTTCCACGCGGAAACGCTGCGGATTCGACTCGGACAGGCCGTCGCGCAGCGGGTTGGTTTCGTGCAGCTGCTCGATGTCGCTGCTCTGGGCTGCGGCGAGACGCTCTTCGGCGCTCAGCGACTTGTTTTCCATGGTCTTGGCAGCGTCGCGTAGCACCTTTTTGTCGGCTGCGGAAAGCTTGGAATCCTTCGCGTCGGCCCAACGTGCGAGCAGTCGTGCGCCGGATTCCAGCGCATTCTCCACGTCGTCGTTCACTTCAACCTTGATGGCGGCGTCGTGCAGCCAGGACTGGTAGGTGTCTTCCCAGCCTTCGACCACGATCTGCCATTCGCCCAGCTGACGCTTGACGGCAGCATAGTCGGCATCCCACGGCTTCAGATCGCTGTGCTCGCCGATCTTGACCATGGCTTCCCAGCGGTCGAGACCCGGATTGGTGCAGGTCATGGCGAAACGTTCAACTTCGCGGCCGCGTGCGCTGCGCACGGACACGGTCGCTCCGGCCTTGGTACGGCCTTCGATGAACACTTGGGCGGTGACGTTGAATGCTTCGCCGAGCTCCACGCGTGCCGGGAACAGGCCGTTCTCAACGTTCGGGGTGATGTCGAGCACGTTCACGCGGCCGAACTGTTCGGGGCTGGTGCGTTCGATGACGGGGGCTGGGGCTTCGCCTACGGCTTGCGGTGAGGCGGCCTTCGCCTTGGCGGTGCGCTTGCGAGCGGTGGATGCCGTAGGTTTTTTGGCGGCAGTGCGCTTGTTAGGCGTCTGAGATATTGATGACTTCGCCTTAGCGGTCGTCTTCTTGATGGTTGATTGCTTGGTTGTGGTGCGCGGTTCCGCGCTCTTATCTTCTTCTGCCATAACGCCGATTATAGAGGAGAAAAGGTGGATTTGGTGAACTATCTTCTGACCAGCGATTTTCCGCCCTTTGTGGATAACTTCTTTACTTAAGTTTGGCAAAACGTTTTTTGTGGATAAGTCGCGGTTTTCAACAGGCAAAGTTATCCACAAAATGCCGAAAAATACGTCCTCCGACCACAACCCTTGAAAAAGACCATGTGGTAATCGCAAGTATGCAAGTCTGTTGAATCACGGCAACAACGACGTGCATATCGAAAGGACGATGCAATGAATGCGATGAAGCGACGTATGCTTGCGATTCAGGCCGCGGTATTGGCGGTCTGCGCCATCATCGTGGCGATGACATGCCCGGCAGCGCTGGCCGCCGAACAGCTGCTACGTGCGAACGGCAAGCATTACGAATATTTTCTTGATGGAAAACCGTATGTGATCGGGGTGAACGCGGAATCGAAATCGGGCAAATTCTATTATTGCCGGCAAATCGAAAGCGTGACCGACTATAAGGTGACTGAAACCACCACCGTGGAAAATACGGAAGCGGCGCGGCGCCTCGCATGGCTGCTGTCCGAATATCAATATGACGGGGAGCCGGTGCTCACGTATGCGGCGATCGGCGTGCTGGTGCACCGCAACTATGACGACCAAAAGGTGTGGGCCAGGCATGAGCAATACCTCTTCTCGGTGATGGACGAGCTGGAAAGCAAAGTCAACGAGCTTTGGGAGGAGGCCGCGAACAAGCTGCCGGTTTCTTCGAGGGTGACGCGTGATGATCGGCAGGGATTGCGGTCCGGAAGCCTGTTCGTGCAGTTGCTGGATGCGAGTGGCCAGCCGGTCGAGGGCATATTCACGGCGACGATCGAAGGACCGGCCGTGTTCGACGAAGATGATGAGCCCACGGCAGTCGGCTGGGCCGAACCGGAGGGAACCACCGTGTATTGGCATGCAACGGGCGCCGGCGAGGTCAATATCAAGGTCGGATACCAGTCCGTGGGATTGGATGAGGCCGTCACCGCGCAGAAAATGATGGTGCTGAACGATGTGGTGGAACGTGAGGATAGCCTGCTGACGTTCAATGTCGACAACCTTTATGCCCCCGAGCAGGAAATGCCACAGACAGGAAGTCCGATGGGGCTGGTGTTGGGTTTGGCAGCTGCCGTGATGTGCTGCGGGGCGTTCATGCTATATGCCGTTCGTCGACGATGATAGGTGGCGATGATATGTGGCGATAATGCCGGTTCGCGGAGGTGATTTTGCGAAGCTTGGCTGAATATGCTGAAGGAAGCCAGTGAAAAGAACGTGGTGAAATTCAAAACCCGCGAACAATCCGACCAGCTGCCATGTCCAGATTTTGCCTGGATTTTGTTAAGTAATCGGCTTGGCCAAGATTCGGTAGGAAAACAAAAAAGTCAGGAACTACTATGGTTCCTGACTTTCGTTGGTAGCGGGGCATGGATTTGAACCATGGACCTCTGGGTTATGAGCCCAGCGAGCTACCGAGCTGCTCCACCCCGCGTCGGCTTGTCTTCAAGACAGCTCTATTAACTTTACGATTACTTCCAAATATGTCAAATCGGCGTGTCGTACTCGTTCGACCGTGCGAAATAGCGTCACAAATAGCGCGTTATCCATTTTTCCTATACCCGTTTCGACCGATCGCCGGCGCAGGGGAGTGCGCCATATCCGACCCCGCACCATAATAGAAGCATGCCTATCAAGATTCCCAGCGGCCTTCCGGCCAGAGACATTCTCGACTCCGAGCGCATTTTCGCGCTGGAAAAGCCCGAAGCGGAGCGTCAGCGTGTGCGCCCGCTCAAGCTGGTGATCTTGAATCTCATGCCTAAGAAGGTTGAAACGGAAACTCAGCTGCTGCGCCTTATCTCGAAGAGTCCGCTGCAGGTGGAGATCGATTTCATGAAGACCTCCACACATGAGGGTACGCATGTGAGCGCCGACCATTTAGTAAAGTTTTATGAAACCCTCGACGCGTTCCAAGACAATTATTACGACGGCTTCGTGGTGACGGGTGCTCCCGTCGAACATCTTGATTTCGAGCAGGTCGATTATTGGGATGAGTTCAAAAAGATTCTCGACTGGGCTTCCACGCACGTGTTCTCCACCATGTATTTGTGCTGGGGCGCGATGGGTGCGCTCAATTACCGCTACAACGTGCGCAAAGAGAATCTTCCGGAGAAGATTTTCGGTGTGTTTCCACAGTATTTGCAGGATGAATACTGCTTCCTGACGAACGGTTTCGACGAGATCTGCCTGCAGCCGCATTCTCGCCTTGCAGGGGTGAGCGAGGGTGATGTCGCCCGCAATCCCGAATTGCAGGTGCTTACGTGGGGTCCGAAATCCGGTCCTGGTCTGATCGCCACCCGCGATTTTTCGGAGGTGTTCGCGCTTGGACACTGGGAGTACGGCAAGTACACCTTGGCCGAGGAGTATGAGCGCGATATGAAGAAGGGGATGACGAACGTGCCGTTCCCCGAAAACTACTTCCCGCATGACGATCCACAGCTTGAGCCGGTGTTCGCGTGGCGTGCCCACGCGAATCTGTTGTGGCGTAATTGGCTGAATTGGGTGTATCAGACCACGCCATACGATTTGAGCGAGGTTCCGCAGCTTCGTGCGCAGAAGCGTCTTGGCACGGATCGTTCGATTCGCCATCAGCCGGGTTCGCCGCGTGTCGATGCGTTCGCGCCGTTCGTGCGCGACGGCTACGGCGTGATCCACGACTGAATCCAAGGTCCCTTCCGTAACATTGCGGAAGCCGTCGATGTGCTGAAGATGCAGATAATCCGCGTGATACGAATCGCGTGATTGTGTGCATCTTTTTTGTTTGTATCAATCGCATTCGTCTGTGATTTATCGGTGTTGGCTGAATTGGTCTAAAAGATCTCCGACACTCGATAGATATGATGAAACGTTTTACTGAAAACGTGCGGTATGCTGGATAACGTCGACTATCCGACGAATCACAGAGCCGTGTCTAGTTAGTCCAGCTTGAAGCGAAACGCCGGAAAAACTAAATGGCCGTAAGGAAACCCCCAGGTGTGTGGACGTTGTCTAGACACGGGCTAATAATCCTATCCAGCCATTCGGAGTCGAATGCGTCGCACGGGACTCCGGTCGCGTCGATGCACACTTCGAAGTACGCTTTGGTTAAGTAACCAGAACGTCACATTCGACTCGGTTGTTGGGTTAAACTAACAGCTGACACAAGAGCAGGAGGCGTGAATGATTGGTGCATTGGGGAAGGGCATGCTGACCATCGCTGATGGTCCCGAGATGCCCAGTATCGATGACTTCCTTCCCGATCCGTTCGTTTTTCAGGGCACGCCGTTCGCCATTAACCGCATCATCCTCGTTCGCATTCTTGCGACCGTCATCATGCTGCTGGTTCTCGGAATTACGGCAAGCCGTGCAAAGCTCATCCCCAGCCGTTGGCAGGGAGCAGTCGAATGGTTGATCGAATTCGTCCGCGACAACATCGTCTATCAGGTGATGGGCGAGCTGCGCGGCAAGCGTTACGTGCCGATGATCACCACCGTGTTCTGCACGTTGCTGGTCTTCAATCTGTGTGGCATCATCCCAGGCTTCAATATCGCGGCAAGCGCAACGATTACGCTGCCGCTGGTATTCGCCATGTGGTGCTTCTGCCAATACTGGATTGCAGGCATTCGTGAAAAGGGTCTCGGCCACTTCCTGAGGGATGAGATCTTCCCGAAGGGCGTTCCGGCCCCGATCTACATTCTGCTGTCCCCGATTCAGCTGCTTGAGCTGCTGATTATTCGCCCATTCTCGTTGACGATCCGACTGTTCGCCAACATGGTTTCGGGCCACTTGATTCTTGCGCTGTGCCTTTCGGCCACGCAGTACTTCCTCATTGATGTGGTGAACAAGGTGTTTATGCCATTCGGCGTCGTCACCTTCGCAGCTGGCATGTTCATGTTCCTGTTCGAGGCGCTGGTCGCTTGCCTGCAGGCTTACATCTTCGCCATTCTGACCACCGCATACATCAACATGAGCTATCCGGAGATCGACTGACCGCCGGCTTTTTAATTGTTGCTTCTTGTCAAGCAATAACCAGAAAGGAAACAATCATGGATATCGTTACCCTCGCTGAGGTTGCCGGCAACCTGAACGTCGTTGGCTACGGCCTCGCCGCCATCGGCCCTGGCATCGGTCTGGGCATCCTGATCGGCAAGACCATCGAAGGCACCGCTCGCCAGCCTGAGCTCGGCAGCCGTCTGCAGACCCTCATGTTCCTGGGTCTGGCATTCGTTGAGGTGCTGGCACTGCTCGGCTTCGTGCTCGCCTTCATCAAGTAAGACTTGATTCAAGGTAACACCGAAGACGCAAACGAACATGAAAGGAGGAAGACACTATGGTGACCGCAGCTAGCGAAATGGAATTGTTCCTTCCGAAAAGCTACGACATTTTCTGGTCGTTGGTCATTCTGATCATCGTCGCCGTGTTCTTCTACAAGTTCTTCCTGCCGAAGTTCCAGGCCGTGTTCGATGAGCGCGCTGCCAAGATCGAAGGTGGCATCGCCAAGGCCGAACAGGCCCAGAAAGATGCCGATGAAGCCAAGGCGAAGTATGAGGCTCAGCTGAGCAAGGCGCGCGTCGAGGCATCCAAGATCCGTGACGACGCACGTACGGAGGCATCGCACATCATCGCGGACGCACGTACCCGTGCCGAAAGCGATGCGGCGCAGATCACCGCTACCGCCCAGCGTTCCATCGAATCGCAGCAGCAGCAGGCTCTGGTGAGCCTCAAGGGTGAAGTCGGCGTGCTGGCAACGGCACTGGCCGGCAAGATCCTGGGTAGCAAGCTCGAGAATGACGATGTGCAGTCGTCGATGATCGACCAGATGATCGCCGACATGGACAGCGACAAGAAGTGATCGAAACCTTCAAGAAAGGGAGGTGACCAATGCGAGGAGAAGCATCGCGTATCGCAGATCGCGTTTCGCGTGACTCGCTGGCCCCCAAGCTGCGTAACAGCGGTGAGGACGCATGGCGTATCGGGAACGAGCTGTTCACGATTACCAGCGCGCTTGACCACAACATCCAGCTTGAACGTGCCCTCACCGACCCGTCGCGCCCAGTCGAAGACAAGGTTGCGGTAGTCAAGACTCTGATTGGGGATCAAGCCCATCCACTGGTGATGGAGATTATGTCCGATCTGGTGTCCCGCCGTTGGAGCCGCGTGTCTGATATCGCCAATGCCGTTGAGGATTTCGGCGTTGACGGCATGATGTACTACGCGGACCACACCAATACGACTTTGCAGGTCTCCGTCGAGCTTGCCGAGTTGCATTCCGCACTGCTCAACCTTCCGGTCGTGCGCACCAAGCTGTATGACGCAACCGTTTCCAGTGAAGCCCGTGTCAAGCTGTTGTACAGCCTGATTGGTGACGCGGATTTCACCAAGGTGACCAAGCGCCTGGCCGAGCACGCGACCTGCAATCTGCGCAATCGCCGCTACCTGCAGACCATTCAGTGGCTGATCAACAAGTTCTCCCGCCATATGGGCGAATCGATGGTCACTGTTACCACGGCAACGCCGTTGAGCAAGGAGCAGGTGGAAAAGCTCATCGCCATCTATACGGCGAAGACCGACCATCCGGTGCACATCAACTCTGTGGTCGATCCGACCGTCATGGGTGGCATGCGCATCCAGGTGGGCGACGAGGTCACCGACAACACGGTGGTCGCACAGCTGCAGCATCTTCAGCGCACGGTGAAGGCAACCGCCTGACGGTTCGCCGCACGGTGAACAAGCCTGAAACAAGACTTGACTGAATTTATAAACAACAATAAGGAGTGATCATGGCAGAACTTACCATTGATCCCACCACGATACGCAAGGCGCTCGATGAGTTCGTCGAGTCGTACAAGCCGTCGGACACCCCGACCCAGGAGGTCGGTTATGTCGCGACTGCTGGCGACGGCATTGCGCACGTGACGGGACTGCCTGGTTGCATGGCCAATGAGCTGCTGACCTTCGAAGACGGCACGCTTGGCCTGGCGTTCAACCTTGACGCCCGCGAGATCGGTGTGGTTATCCTCGGCGACTTCGCAGGTATCGAGGAGGGCCAGGAAGTGCGTCGTACCGGCGAAGTGCTCTCCGTGCCCGTCGGCGACGGCTACCTTGGCCGCGTCGTGAACCCGCTAGGCAACCCGATTGATGGTCTTGGCGAGATCAAGACCGAAGGCCGTCGTATTCTCGAGGCCCAGGCACCTGACGTTATGCATCGTCATCCGGTTGACGAGCCAATGTCCACCGGTCTGAAGGCCATCGACGCAATGACGCCTATCGGCCGTGGCCAGCGCCAGCTCATCATTGGCGACCGCCAGACCGGTAAGACCGCTATCGCAATCGATACGATCATCAACCAGAAGCGTAACTGGGAATCCGGCGACCCGAAGAAGCAGGTGCGTTGCATCTACGTGGCCATCGGTCAGAAGGGCTCCACCATCGCATCGGTGAAGCAGTCCCTCGAAGAATCCGGCGCCATGGAGTACACCACCATCGTGGCCTCACCGGCTTCTGATTCCGCAGGCTTCAAGTACATCGCACCGTACACCGGTTCCGCCATCGGACAGCACTGGATGTACAACGGCAAGCACGTGCTTATCGTCTTCGACGATCTGTCGAAGCAGGCTGAGGCTTACCGTTCGATTTCCCTGCTGCTGCGCCGTCCGCCGGGACGTGAGGCATACCCGGGCGATGTGTTCTACCTGCACTCCCGTCTGCTCGAACGTTGTGCCAAGGTTTCCGATGACCTCGGCGGCGGTTCGATGACCGGCCTGCCGATCGTCGAAACCAAGGCAAACGACGTGTCCGCATACATTCCGACCAACGTGATCTCCATCACCGACGGTCAGATCTTCCTGCAGTCCGACCTGTTCAACGCGAACCAGCGTCCGGCTGTCGACGTCGGCATCTCCGTGTCCCGAGTCGGTGGCGCGGCACAGACCAAGGCGTTGAAGAAGGTCTCCGGCACGTTGAAGATCTCCTTGGCCCAGTACCGTTCTCTGGAATCCTTTGCCATGTTCGCGTCCGACTTGGATGCGGCTTCGAAGGCCCAGCTGAACCGTGGCTCCCACTTGACCGAGCTGCTCAAGCAGCCGCAGTTCTCCCCGTATTCCATGGAACAGGAAGTCGTCTCCGTGTGGGCCGGCACCCATGGCAAGATGGATGACCTGCCGCTGAACGACGTGCTGCCGTTCGAGAAGGCCATGCTGGACTACTTGGACCACAACACCGATATTCTCAAGACCATCCGCGAGACCGAAGACTTCACCGCCGACACCGAGGCTGCCCTCGACAAGGCTGTGGAAGCGTTCCGTGAGACCTTCGTGACCAGCGCGGGCAAGCCGCTGGTCGAGAAGAAGCCTGACGTCAAGAACGCCACTCCGGTCGAGCAGGAAAAGATCGTCGCAGGAGAGAAGTGATCCATGGGCTCGCAACTCGCATTGAAATCTAGGATCGCCTCCACCGCGTCGTTGGAGAAAATCTTCAACGCGCAGGAGATGATCGCGTCTTCGCACATCGCCAAGGCACGTGACGTCGCCTTGAACGCGAAGCCGTATACCGATGCGATTTTCGACGCCGTGCAAGCGCTGGTGGCCCATACCCATATTGACCATCCGATCGTGAAAAAGGACGAGGACAACCCTCGTGTGGCTGTCCTCGCCCTCACTTCGGATCGTGGTATGGCAGGGCCGTACACCTCCTCGATCATCCGCGAAACGGAATCGCTGCTGGCCCGCCTCGATGCGGCAGGCAAGCAGCCGGAACTGTATGTGTATGGTCGTCGCGGTGTGACGTACTACAAGTACCGCAATCGTGATGTTGCCGGTACTTGGGAAGGCGATACCGACCAGCCCGGCGTGGAAGTCGCAGAGTCCATCTCGAAGGCCCTGATGGACGCCTACATGAAGCCGGCGAGCGAAGGTGGAGTTTCCGAACTCTACATCGTGTTCACCGAATTCGTGAATATGGTTGTTCAGAAGGTGCGCGTGCTGCGTATGCTGCCCGTTGAACTCGTACTTCCGGAACAGCAGGACTCCGGCCCTGTGCCCGAATCCGATGCCGATGCCGCGACCCCGCTTTATGCGTTCGAGCCGAGCGTCGACGAAGTGCTTGACGCGATTCTGCCGAAGTACATCCAGTCCCGTATTCATGAATGCCTGCTCACAGCGGCGGCATCCGAGACTGCAAGCCGACAGAACGCCATGCATACGGCTACAGACAATGCCCGCAGCCTGATCGACGACCTGACCCGCAAGCTCAACGCTTCGCGGCAGGCTTCGATTACCCAGGAACTTACCGAAATCATCGGCAGCGCCGACGCGCTGAATAAGAAGGAAGAGTAGGAACGCATATGGCTGAGAATCAGACCACAGCGGCTCCCGAGACGGCTGCAGAGCCGACCGCTGGACGCGTCACGCGTATCCAGGGTTCGGTTATCGACGTCGAATTCCCGGTGGGCCACCTGCCCGACATTTACAACGCACTTACCGTTGAGCTGACCAACACCGCCAACGAAGAGGGCGAAACCACGAAGAAGATTACGCTTGAGGTCGAACAGCACCTCGGCGACTCCACCGTGCGTACCGTGGCGCTGAAGCCGACTGACGGCCTCGTTCGTGGCGCCACCGTGCTTGACACCGGCGGTCCGATCTCCGTTCCTGTTGGCGATGTGACCAAGGGCCACGTGTTCGACGTGTCCGGCAACATCCTCAACAAGAAGGATGACGAGACCATCACGGTTACCGAGCGTTGGCCTATCCACCGCAATCCGCCGGCATTCGATCAGCTGGAATCCAAGACCCAGATGTTCGAAACCGGTATTAAGGTCATCGATTTGCTGACCCCGTACGTGCAGGGCGGCAAGATTGGTCTGTTCGGTGGCGCAGGCGTCGGCAAGACCGTGCTTATTCAGGAAATGATCCAGCGAGTCGCCCAGAACCACGGCGGTGTGTCCGTGTTCGCAGGCGTCGGCGAGCGTACCCGTGAGGGTAACGATCTGATTGGCGAAATGGACGAGGCTGGCGTTCTTGAGAAGACCGCACTGGTCTTCGGCCAGATGGATGAGCAGCCGGGTACCCGTCTGCGCGTGCCGCTGACCGCACTGACCATGGCAGAGTACTTCCGTGACGTGCAGAACCAGGATGTGCTGCTGTTCATCGATAACATCTTCCGTTTCACCCAAGCTGGTTCTGAGGTGTCCACCCTGCTCGGCCGTATGCCGTCCGCAGTGGGTTACCAGCCGAACCTGGCTGACGAAATGGGTGCCCTGCAGGAGCGAATCACTTCGACCCGCGGCCACTCCATCACCTCGCTGCAGGCCATCTACGTGCCGGCCGATGATTACACCGACCCGGCTCCTGCAACGACCTTCGCCCACTTGGATGCAACCACCGAGCTTTCCCGTGACATCGCTTCCAAGGGTATCTACCCGGCAGTGGATCCGTTGAGCTCCACTTCGCGAATCCTTGATCCGCGTTACGTGGGCCAGGCTCACTACGATTGCGCGAACCGTGTCAAGGCGATTCTGCAGCGTAACAAGGAGCTGCAGGACATCATCGCCCTGATTGGTATCGACGAACTCGGCGAAGAAGACAAGACCACTGTGAACCGTGCTCGCAAGATCGAGCAGTTCCTCGGCCAGAACTTCTACGTCGCTGAAAAGTTCACTGGTCGTCCGGGCTCCTATGTTCCGGCGGACGAGACCATCGAAGCCTTCACCCGTATTTGCGACGGTGTGTATGACGACGTTCCGGAGCAGGCATTCTCCGGTATCGGCGGCATCGACGATCTCGAGAAGAAGTGGCACGACATGCAGAAGGAATACGGTGCGTGATGGCCGGATTGACAATGCAGGTGAACATCGTCGCCGCCGACCATCCCGTGTGGCACGGTACGGCGAAGTCCGTCACTATTCCGGCTTCTGAAGGCGGAATGGGCATCCTGCCCAACCACGAGCCTGTATTGACCGTAATCAAGGAAGGAACCATCGTTGTGGTGGATCCGGATGGCAGCCGTCGCTCCTTCGAAGTGACCGACGGTTTCATCTCCTTCGATTCGAACAAGCTCACCGTTGCGGTTGAGCGTGGACGTGACGTCAAGATGGCCGAGTAGCACTCGGTAGCATACTTCTGACGGTCTGTCTGTTGTGATTGCAGCAATCGCATATGATTGCGATTGATGCAGTTGCGGCAGACAGGCCGTTTTTCTTTTCAAAAACGGTATTGATCAAAAAAGATTGCATTTATCACAGATTCGGGGCTTACGGCAATCATGGTAGGGTAGTGCCTCGTGCGAATTATTGTTGCTGATTGCTCTGCCGAATATTCCGGACGTTTGAATGCGTCCTTACCGCTCGCCAAGCGAGTGCTGCTCATCAAAGCCGACAACAGTCTGCTGATTTTTTCCGAACTCGGATCGTACAAGCCGCTTAATTGGATGGTGGCGCCCTGCACCATCAAAGACATCACTCCGGATCATGCCGATGATGATGTCGAAACGGAAGTGCCGCAGAAAGTCATCCGTGCTTCGGCAGACAAATCCAATGACGTGCTCGAAGTGACCTTACAACATATTTATTCCGATGAAACGTACGATTTGGGCGAAGATCCAGGACTGATCAAAGATGGCGTCGAAGACCATCTGCAAAAATACTTGGCTGAACAGATCGAACGCATCGGTGAGGGGGCGACGCTCGTGCGCCGTGAATATCCGACTGCCATTGGGCCGGTCGACATCATGGCTATTGACGCCAGTGGCAAGCATGTTGCCATCGAAATCAAGAGAAACGGTGGCATCGACGGCGTTGAGCAGCTCACCCGCTACTGCGAACTGCTCAACCGCGATCCTCTGCTAGCCCCCGTACGTGGTATTTTCGCCGCGCAGACCATCACCCCGCAAGCCCGCGTGCTCGCCCAAGACCGCGGCTTCGACTGTCTGATCCTCGACTATGACGAAATGAAGGGCACTGAAGACGACTCCTTACGACTCTTTTAGATGCAAGCCTAGCGAGCGGCAACGGAGTGTCGTCGCGCTGAGCCGTATAACGGACAATCCGGAGGATTGCCCGTAGACGAAGTGAGCAACTTGTTGCGAAGGCCGCGCAAGGCGGTACCTCGGTCGACGTACTTTTGCACGCCTTTCCGCGGTACGCCTTGCCACACATGCATTGCCGCATTCGCTCCTCGTGGGCAAGGCTTTGGCCCACGAAACGTGGTGTTTTAGTAGGCGGCGAGAATGTCGACCACGAAGACCAGCGTGGAGTTCGCCGGAATCTTACCGGAATCCTTGTTTCCGTAGCCGAGGTCCGGCGGCACTACCAGCAGCACCTGCGAGCCAACGGTGTGGCCTGCCAGGCCCTGCTTCCAACCGGCAATCACTTCGTCAAGCGAGAAGCTCGACGAAGTGCCGCGATCCCACGAGGAATCGAACTGCGTGCCGTCAAGCAGCCAGCCGGTATAGTGAGCGACCACGGTTTGCGTATCCTTGACCTCGGCACCCTTACCCTTGATCAAATCCTGCGAAACCAATGTGTCGGAACCTTTATAACCATTCATGTCGATCGACGGCTTGCCATCCTTCGCAAGCGTGACCTTCGGCAAATCGGCAGGTACGTCAAGCACCTTCGTGCCCGTGGCCTTCGTCAGATCCTTCGACTTCGACACGATCGTGAGCACCATCAAATACGATGTGCCAGCGGAATTCGAATCGTTCACGCCGAACGCAAGCGTGGCATTAATCTTCTGATCCTTGAAAATGTTGTAATAACTCTCAGTCATCTGACTGGTGTTGGAGGTGACCACAGTAGAGCAATCGGGGGTGTTTTTCTCCCATGTGCTCGCCAATTCGGAACCATCCTTGACGTTGATGGCGATGCCTTGCGTGCATATGCGGTCGCCCTCTTCGATCTGGTCGCCATTGCCTTTCTGCAGTACGACGTAACTGTTGTCTTCCACCGTCATAGGGGTTTTGAAGGAGACGGCCGGCTTCTCTCCGGGCTTGCCTGTGGCGGTCACTCCGGCGATCTGGTTCATTTTCGACGAGGATTTGGAGGAAGAGGAAGATGAAGATGAATCGGAGGAGGTATCAGACTTCGTGTCGGAGCTTCCGCATGCTGCGAAACCCAGGCACATGATCGTTGTGCAAGCGGCTGCGACGGCTTTGAAAAGAGTAGATTTGCGCATAGGCTCAACCTTAGCGTCAATCATTGATTTTCATAGTTTTTTCAGGCTTTTGCAGAGGGGCAATGTAGAATAGAGAATGCTATGACTTTATTGCAGGATGAACAGGAAAAACCGCAGTCCAAGGCGGGTCCTACGCGACACGCTAAGATCATGCGTGGCATTGTCACTCCTATTTTCGGATTGCTTGCCGTTGCTTGCATCGTACTTGGCGTCTTGAACGCGACGATTTGGAAGCCTTCGACGCAGGTCACGGCGTCCGCTGCGGTTACGGGATCGCAGTATGTGGTCACTGATCCGAATGTGTTGCAGTTGGTTGACGATCACGTCAACATTTCGACGAAGTCCCGCGACAAATCCGCGAACGTGTGCATCGCCATCGGTTCCGCCCGCGATGTTGCTGGTTGGATTGCGGGATCCAAATACACGCGCGTTACCGGATTGTCGGACTGGTCCACCCTGTCCACGCTGAAGGCTACGGCTCAGGGCACCGCCGATAATTCCGAAGGCCAGGTCGCGTTCCAAGATTCCGACATGTGGCGCACAGTCAAATGCAATGCCGGTTCCGTTGACATACAGATCAAGGGTGCTAATACGAATAATGCCGAGGATTCCGTTGCGATCATCGATTACGGCGATCGCAAGGGAGGCTCGGTCGTGCTTGACTGGACCCGTCGTTCGCTGCTGAATTTCGCCATGCCGTTCTATCTTTCCGGCGGATTACTGGCAATACTTGCGGTACTTTCGGCTTCCGTGTTCGCCATGCCTCCGCATAAGCGTCGCAATAAGCGCGCGTTTGCCATGGTTGATGGCATCGGTTCCACGCAGGGAGACGATGATGAGGTTGCCGCATGGGTGAAGAACGCCGAAGCGAGTGCCGCCCGTAGTGAAAAGAGCGGGTCGAAGCGTACTCGTCGTCGCCATGCGAGCCATCGTGCGACCGTTTCGGAAAACACACAGAACGAGACGGCGCAACCTACGATTGTCGATCCTTCCGCTCGAAATTTGGTTGCCGACCAGCAGAATGCTGCCACTGATGGCGTTGACGAAAACGACGATTTCGAACAGACTTCCGTGATCTCGCCAGACGAGCTTGCCGCATATTTCGCACGTCTCGCACAAGAGGAAAGCAGTGCGTCCGTAGCGTCCTCGGGATCTTCAGAATTCGCGGTATCCGGCGAAATTAACGTGTCCAACGAAGTCAGCGAAACGGCCGGAACGGCCGAGCCGGTCGAATCCAACGAAACATCCGAAAACAACGAATCAGACGAATCTGACAACGAGGAGGCCAAGTGATGAAGAAGCGTTTCAACGCAATCGCGGCGGCCGTGCTCGCATTGGGAATGGTCGTTGGCATGTGCGGATGCGAGGGGCAGCTGCCGCAGCCGAAAACCACGCAACGTCAGGATGCGCCGAATCTGACCGCCAAGCAGGAGAAAACCATCCGTACGGATATTCTCACAACGCTTGACCAGTGCAATAACGACCGTAATATCGACGCCCTCGGCTCGATTTTGGAGGGGCCGGAACTTGAGATTCGCACAAGCGAACTTCATGTGGCGCAGGTCACGGGCAATCTTGACCGCAAGACCACGATTCCAACCGGTCTGGCGCAGGCTGTGATCTCCACAGATAGTGGATGGCCACGTTCGGTATTTTCCATTACTTCCACCACGGACGACCAGCAATCCAAGCGTCTGCTGGTGTTCCGTCAGGATTCCGCACGCCAGAACTACAAGCTGTGGGGTGTGGCGCGACTGTTTTCGGGCGTGAAGATGCCGAGTTTCGAGATTTCCAAGACCGGCAGCGAGCAGGGTACGGAAAAAGACACCGGTCTGGTCATGACCCCGAAGGATGCGGTCGCTGCATATGCCGACGTGTTGCAGAATGGTGCGGCCAGCCAGTATGCGCAGCAGTTCGCCGACGATGATTTGCGTACGAAGCTTGCCGATCTGACCGAACAGGTGCAGAAGGCCATGGAGCTGAACGAGGGATCGCAGCAGCAGGTGTTCACGCCGGTTGACGGTGCCATCAGCGTCATGCGTTCCGCGGATGGTGGCGACTTGGTAGTGGCGCAGATCAATTCCGAATGGACGCGTTCCGCTGGTGCCGGACGTGAATCGCAGCCCGCTTCCGATGCGGAAAAAGCGCTGTTTGGCAACGGTCAAGCCACCAGCACCATGAAAACCACGTATGTAAATGTGATCGCGCTGTACGTGCCTCCGGCAAATTCCGGCGAGAAGATTACCTCAGTCGGTTCCGAACGCCAGCCGGTCAGGGTTGAGGCGCTGTAATCGTCGCGATTGCGCGTAAGCTTGGGGCGAACGTTTGCGATGCGTGTTGCGCTGGGCGCTTAATGTTGTTGATTGTTGATATTTAGGAGGCAAGCATGGCAGGTCAAAGGCCGTTTAATCCGGGAGTTTCCTTGGCGGGGGCCGTCGATCTTGAAGCGTTGAAGCATCAGGTGAAGGCCGAACCGGGGCAGGCTGGAGGCGCTCCGGCCGCTGGGGGTTACGTGATCGACACCACGGAGAACACGTTCCAGGCCATGGTGCAGACGTCGGCCACGTTCCCGATTCTGCTGTTGCTGTGGGTGCCGACCGATGATCGCCTGTTCGACATGGCACGCCAGTTGGGCGATGCCGTGAACCAGTTAAACGGCCAGATTCAGCTGTCTCGTATTGATATCGCGTCGAATCCGTCAATCGCGCAAGCGTTCCAAGTGCAGGGTGCTCCCGCGTTGTTCGCGTTGATCAACGGCCGCCCGATGCCGATTCTGCAGGGCTTGCCGTCTGCCGAGGAAATGCAGCAGATCGTGGACGCGGCGATTCCGAATCTGGTTGCTGCCGCACAGCAGGCTGGCGTGACCGGTTCCGCGCCGTATTCGGGCGATCCGGATTCCGATGCGGCAAATTCCGCCGCCGGCGCTCAGGAGGTGCCTCCGGAGCATCAGGAGGCGTATATGCTGGCACAGCAGGGCGATTACGCTGGTGCCGCAGCCGCGTACGAGAAGGTGCTTGAAGCCGATCCGAACGATGCCCGCGCAGCCCGCGAGCATGCGAAGGCGTTGCTGTTGGCCCGTTCCGCCAATGCGAACGTGCGTGAGGTACGTGCCGCCGCTGCCGACAATCCCGATGATGTTGAAGCGCAGCTTGCCGTTGCTGACATTGATATGATCGGCGGTCAGATTCAGGATGCGTTCGACCGTTTGCTTGATTTCGTCGCAGCCGGTCACAAGACCGATATTGAGCCGGTGCGCAAGCGTCTGTTGGAATATTTTACGATTCCTGAGCCGACTGACGAGCGTTTGAAGCGCGCCCGCCGTCGTCTCGCCACGCTCATGTACTGATTCGTTTATTGACTTAGGTACCGTTTAGGTACTGTTCAACCGTAGGCTGCGCAACTACATCGTTCTTTACGGCCTACGGTTGTTTTTAAAAAAACTTATTCCATACGGTTGGTGCCGAAATAGTCGAGGAATTGCGGTCCGTCTGCTTCCAGTTCGGCTTCGAATTCGGATTTCCATCGTGAATATGGATTCGCTGCGAGTCCTTCATTGCTGAACCGCGATTGGTCGGTGATTTCGGTGGTGCAGAATTTCGGGATCACCAGATTGGTGACGGGTCCGATACGTTCCGCTTCTGCAATGATCAGGGGAGCGTTGGTGCCGCCGAATACGTCGATGTTCCAGCCATCTTCGTCGATCCAGTCGGTGAAACGGTTTTTGATGGTTACGTGTCCGCCGCGTTTGATGAGCTCTCCTGCGATGCGCGAATCCAAGTCTCGGCTCGCCTCATAGCGCGTGCCTCCTACGGACGGCCCCTTCACGGTGACTGATCCAAGCTGGAATTCGTCGCGATACTTTTCGAGCACGGCCAGCGGGTCGAGGTCCGGAGTCATGGCGATGCGAACGGACTTTGTTTTCAATCGTACGCGCAACGCGTAATTATCCTGATGAACGTAATAACTTTGCACGATTAATGTCGGACTGTCGCTGTCATCCAACTGCGTTGGCAAAGCACGGCAGAAAAAACGGCGCATGTATTCGAAATCGCCTATATTTCTGCCTGAATCCTCAACCATATTCTCAGTCTAGTGGAAAATACGCGGTAAATGACGTTATTGTGCCGCAAATTATGACGTAATACTCTTCGTTCCCCGTTCTATACCCGTCATCTCCCCTTCATAGTTGGGTATGTTGCCGAAAACCCATTCAGGCTTACTTTGCCAACATGATGATTAAGATTCAAAGACCATTTTTCCGTAAAAAGTGTCGCTCTCACCTCAAGGCAGTGTAAAGTAGGTTGACGCACGGGTTTGTAGCTCAGTGGATAGAGCGTCTGTCTCCGGAACAGAAGGTCGTGGGTTCGATCCCCATCAAGCCCACCACAAAGACATGTGAAGGGCCGGGGCGCTGAGCCGGTATTTGGAACATGGGACAATGCGCGTCGATTCCATGGGTACAGTGATTGTTTGAGATTGCGTTGTCGTGGTTTGCCGCGGCCTGAACGCAAGCAAGATGCAATAACACATTCTTCAAAGGAGAAACATTATGAGCGAGAAGATGGAAGAGGTTGCGACTTCTGAAGCCCCGGCGGCGCTGGGCGCTTACAGCCAGGCTGTGAAGGCCAACGGTTTCGTGTTCGTCTCCGGCCAGCTGGGCATCGACCCGGCCACCGGCGAACTGGCTGGCGAAACTGCCGGCGAGCAGGCATCCCAGGCGCTGAAGAACATCAAGCACATTCTTGACGCAGCAGGCACAGGCATCGAGCACGTCTGCCGTGCCACCATCTACATGAAGAACGTCGAAGACTTCCATGAGATCGACGACGTGTACGCGCAGGCCTTCATCGGTTCCGTGAAGCCGGCCCGCGTCGCGTTCGGCGGCAATAACATTCCGAAGGGCGCTCTCGTCGAGATCGACGCCATCGCTGTGCTCTGATTTCAGTGCGCTGATTGCAAATCTCCAGGGAATTCCTTTTCAGGCTCGTATGCGGTTTCTTACGCTGCATGCGAGCCTGTTTTGTTTATGCAACCTCATGATTGCCGCAAAAGTGAACAGCAGGCAACATGTTTCCACCGATTTCCGTATAGTAATGCGTTTGGGTATTGTGCAAACGCATGCAAACGCAAGAACGCGCCCAGCCAAATATGAAGGAGCAGTCGCGCATGACCGAATCGCAAGTCAACGCATCTACTGCAGGCACTGACGCCGCTGAATCCGCTGAAGTCGAGCAGGGCGGTCTTGAACGTAAGATGGAAACCCGCCATCTGACCATGATTTCGCTGGGTGGCGTGATCGGCACTGGCTTGTTTCTCAGCTCCGGCTACACGATTCACCAAGCCGGCCCTCTTGGCGCGATCATCGCGTATGGCATCGGATCCATACTTGTGTATTTTGTGATGCTCAGCCTCGGCGAACTGTCGGTGGCTATGCCGTATGCCGGCAGTTTCCACCTGTATGCGAAGCGTTTCATCGGCCCCGGCACCGCGTTCACCATCGCCGTGCTGTATTGGCTGAATTGGGCGGTGGCGCTCGCTTCGGAATTCACGGCCGCTGGTCTGCTGATGCAACGTTGGTTTCCTGATTCGCCCGCGTGGATTTGGTCCGCCGCGTTCATTGCAGTGGTGTTCATGCTCAATATTCTGTCGGTGCGACTGTATGGCGAGTCGGAATTCTGGTTTGCGTCCATCAAGGTGTTCGCGATTATCGCGTTCATTGTGGTCGGCTTGCTCGCCATGTTTGGTGCGATTCCGATTGCCGGTTACGATCATGCTCCGCTGTTTGAGAATTTCTATGATGACGGCTGGCTCCCGAATGGTGTGATCCCGATTTTCTCGACGCTGCTGACGGTGGTGTTCGCGTTTTCGGGCACTGAGGTCGTTGGTGTTGCGGCGGGGGAGACGAAGGATCCGGCGCAGGCGATTCCGAAGGCCGTGCATACTACGGTGTTGCGTCTTGCGATTTTCTTCATCGGCTCGATCGCGGTGATGTCCGCGCTGATTCCGTGGCATCAG
>CWHB01000026.1_pt4 | contig 84106 bp, 70 predicted proteins | sample 670591 | NCBI WGS metagenome assembly CWHB01 (sample SAMEA3735853, study PRJEB9488) | human gut metagenome | biome: ENVO:mammalia-associated habitat; material: ENVO:feces | place: Malawi | collected 2009-02-27
TTTACTTGGCCCGTCCAAAGACAATCGTTATTTTCTGTGCGGCGCTCTCAACGCAAGTAAAGCGACAAGCCGGAGGAACAGGCAGCCAACCTGTTCAGCGCCGGATCATGGCCTTGGGATGGCCGGGCCCATTTACAGTGTTGGTGTTGTTCGCTCAATCTCTTTTGGGAAATGTCACCGCCCCCACCGTCTGGCTTCCCGAACTTACTCAGGGTTGCCGTTATTCCCTTGCGTTAGGAAGAAAACCTCCTCTCATAAACCGAGACATTTTTTCATCAATTCCAAGTGGGTTAAGAAGAAAAAATCAAAAAGTTTTTTTCATGCGTTCAAGGCCACGCTTGATCGACTGGCGAATAGACTCCTCATGTACGCCCTCGGCCTCGGCAATTTCCTTAATCGACTTGCCAAGAATGATATGTGCATCAATTCTGCGGCCTTGGATCTCCGGCAGAGAATTGAGAGCGTTCCACAGACGAAGAAAGGTTTCCATTCGTTCAAGGAGCTCCTGCGGGGTCGGCTCATGTAGGCAAGCGGAATACTCAATCCCGTCATCGCAGTCCAGAGAATACTGCGCCTTGTGCCGGGAGAGCCGCCGCTGGTAGGCCATTTCGTAGCGGGCATCGGCCTTGAATACCTCGGCAACCTCGTCAGAAACTTCGATAAGCTGATCCTGCGTGTACCAATAATAAAGATCTTTCAGATTGATAGTAGTCATCGTAAAATCCTCCATTTCAGTTTGTTCGGGGTTGGCCGGAAACGAAATGGAGTAATGGCGGAGAACGGCACCGCACCTCGGGACACTTTGTCTCGAAGTCTGGAAAGCAAAATGCGCCTGCGCGACACAAAGCCGCACAAGCGCACGAAAAGATATTATCGGTTATGTACTGTTTAATTTCACATTCAAAACTGGACTGCTCCGATGGAGGGGCTACGCTTTTTTAGCTGGTGCAGATCACGCGAACAATGAAATAATAAAATGGACACGGCAATACCTCCCGGGAACCGCCGTGTCTTAAAAAAGGGTGACTTTAATACACCCTCCGTATTTCTACTTTTTGAAAAGAAAACGGCGGCTTGAAATTGCTATTTCAAAACCGCCGTAAGGCTACTGTATTTTGTTTTGGCGCATAGAAACTCAGCCTCCGAAACAACGGTTTTTTTATTATCCCGTTGGGCGGATAAAAGTCTATGATATAAAAAAGCAGAGCCAATAACCTACATCAGTAAGTGGTCATCGGCTCTGCGTCTTTGCGTCTGGCTCTTTGATAACAATTATTTGAAAACCTTTTGCATCAATTAAATTTTCTTGTTTGCATTTTGGGCAAAACAAGGGAAAATTTTTTAGTTCTGTATTGTATCTAACTTTGATCCGTGTTTTATTACTACACACTGGACAATATATCCACTGCTCATCTATTATCATTTTATCGCCCCCTATGTTTAGCCTTTTTCTTTTCTTGCCGTAAGGCATATTGACGTTCCTGTTCAGCTTCACGCTGTTCTCGACTTTTTGTCTTTCGTTCAACTTTGTTTTGCTCATGTTGCAATTTCAATGCTTGTTGAGCTTTAGTTCCAATTCCTCTATTTTGCAAGTGCTTGTTAATTTCGCGTTGCATTCGTTTAGGACTTATTCTTCGTTCTTCAACAACCTCATTTTTTATAGGCGGGCTAAACTTCAATTTGCCCCAATTTTTTAGCAAAAACTCATATACCTCGTAGTCTTTCGGCTCAGCCCCAAAGGTTATTTTACAAACTTCATATTTATCATTGTCAAATCGTTCATACAATCCAATCCAAAAAGGATCTTCAAACAGAATAGTTAGGCTACATTTCATCTAATCAATCCTTTCAAACTGTTCTCGAAATGTATCAAGCCATTCTAAAAGCGTTTTATAAAGAAGTCCCTGTTGTTCAATAATGGTTTTCCCAACGAGGGGAATATTAGAGTATTCTGTTAAGTATTCCTCGTTAGTGCCGACAGAAACTGTAATGCTTTCCTTTAACTTGGAAATCAGATCAAGAGCAGCATCTTTATTGAGTTTATTTAGATTAGCAATAACAACATTAAAATCAAATAGTAAGGGAACTGTTTGAGTAGCATAATATTGCATCAAACTATTAAAATAATCTTTTCCCTCATCAGTAATGGAGTACACTGCCTTATCCGCAGATCTATCCCCTTTAACAATATCGCTTCGAAGATAGCCTTTTTCACTTAACTGTAAGACTTTTCGATAAATTGAAGGTATGCTTATTTTTGTCCATCTCGAAAGATGATGATATTCAATATCTTTCTGTATGTCATATGCACTTTGCGGTTTTTCAGCTACAATCCCAAGAATCACTAAATCTATTGTTGACATTATTTAATACCTCCAGTTTGCTATTATCAATATTACTATTGTTGATAGCAAAAGTCAAGTATGCACACCAGCTTTTTATAGTGAAAATATTCTTCAATTTCATAAGTGAAATTAAATAGTCAGTAGTATGAAATTCAAAATCGTTCAAATAATATCACATGAAATGTAAAATCATATCAGGTGATGTTATGAAGATAGAACGAGATGAAAGACGCTTTGATTTTCACGATATAGGGCTCGCCATCAAGCGGGCAAGAGAAGCCAGCGGCATGACGCAGGAGCAACTGGCCTATATTGTTGACCGCGCTCCGCGTACCAGTATATATAACGAAAATGACGGCCAGCATCCAAGCCTCAACACCTTTTATCAGATGGTCACAATGTTTGATATATCGGTGGATCAATACTTTTACCCGTCCCAAAATAGCGGGAGCGAGTGCAGAAAGCGGATTGATGCCATGTTGAACGCCTTGGACGAAAGAGAATTGAAAATCGTTGAAGCTACAATCCAAGCAATGAAAGCATCGAAAGAAACGGAGGAAACGTAAAAGAAAGCGTAACCTCCTTTTTTTGCGCCATGTTGCGGGTTACGCGTTTTGGCAAGCAATTCGGATGTGGCCACACTCCGAAATTTTTGCAGGGCGCAGGGCCCGCAAAAATGCTTGTTGGGGAGCTCCCCAAACCCGCTGTACTTCGGGACAAATTGTCCCCAAAGTACAGGTGCGCTGCACCGTAGTCTGCGGCCCGCCACTATCGTTCCTGGGCCTTATTTTCACGCTCGTCTGTTATGCCGAGCAGATGATCAATGTTCGCTTTATTGCCACGGCCTCCCGCATTTGCCGCTGGGTCTCCCGGTATTCTGCATAAAGCTCTTTTTTCTGTCCCGCCAGCTCACGGCGGGATTTTTTTAGTGTTTCAATCTTATGGAAAAACCGGAATTTCATGATCATGATTTCCGGATTTTCTTTTACTTACCTTATTTGCCTTGCTTACACTGCAGACACGGTTTTCTCAATCAGCCACTGTTTCATTGCATGACCGCGTACAGCAGATATTCGATATTGCCATGCGTGCCTTCAATGGGAGATACCGTTGTGGCGCGCACGTCAAGCCCGTTGCATTCCGCGCATGCCACGACGGATGCCAACGCCTGTTCGCGTAATTCCTGACTTTCGACAATCCCGTTTTTTCCAAGGTTGCCCTTGCCGACCTCGAATTGCGGTTTGACCAGTAGCACGATCTGTGCCTGCGGTGCGGCGATTCTTGCGATCACGGGAATCACATAGGTCAGGGAAATGAACGACACGTCGGAAACAATCATTTCCGGACGATACGGCAAATCATCCACATACACATCGCGAATATTGACGCCGCTCATTTCGACAATACGATCGTCATGTGCGATTTTCGGATCCAATTGTCCATGGCCAACATCCAATGCGACGACCTGTGCAGCATCATTTCGCAATAACACATCACAGAAACCGCCGGTGGACGCACCGATATCCAAGCAACGTAATCCTTGCGCGGAACGCAATCCGGCGGCGGCGAACTGTTCGAACGCGCCGACAAGCTTGTATGCGCCACGGGAAACGTAACCGTCTCCCCTATCTGCTGTGATGACGTCATCGCAACAGACTTTCGTTGACGCCTTGGTGACGGTGACACCGTTCACACTGACTTTGCCGTCCGCGATCAAACGTTGCGCTTTGGAACGACTGTCGGTCAGACCTCGTTCCAACAACGCAACGTCAAGACGAACCACTTGAACGGAATCACTGTTTCGCAATGGTTTTCCAATAATCGGCATGAACTGTTCGTTAGGAAATACGGAGTTCCGGAACGATGATGCTGCTCACGTCGCGTCCGCTGTCAGCAGCGGCCCACATGGCACTGCATGCGGCACGCAACCCGTCGACGCTGGTGACGTCGGTGACATACAGACGATCGCCGTCAACACGAGCCTTCGCATCGCGGCACAGCCATGCGCCCTCATCATGCACCACTTCAGGAGCAGGCTCGTTAAGGCCGCGCAAATCCTTGGCGATGTAGGTTGGGCGAAGATGCGCCGGCGCGAACATGAGTTCGTTCGGATTAGTGACGCCGGTCAACACCGCAAGGGAATCATATCCTCCACGATTGCCCGCCTCGATATCGGTGTCAAGACGGTCTCCAATGGCGAGGCACAGTTCCTTGGCCACCGGATCGTCACCATCATGGGCTGCGAGAACGCGCGCTTCATCATACATGGCGGATTCCGGCTTGCCTGCGGACGAGACCGGTTCCACACCGGTGGCGTTGATCACCGCCATGATCATGGAACCGCATCCCGGGGCGATGCCAAGCTCGCGGGGAATGGTCAGATCACGATTGGTAACGAAATAGGTCGCGCCATGCTCGACTGCATAAGCGATCTGCGCCATCTCATTCCATGACATGTCGGGATACCAGCCTTGAATGGCGACAACCGGCTGCTCTTCCGCACGATCGACGACCTCAAGTCCCTGCTTGGACACTTCCTCACGCAGATGTTGGGCGCCAAGCACGAAAACCTTCGAGCCTTCAGGCACGGCACGCGCCACCATTCGTGCGGCGACAACCGACGAGGTGATGACCTGCCATGGTTCGACTTCCAGATCGAACCCTTTCAGCTGGTCCGCTACCACGGACTGCAATCTGGACGAATTGTTGGTGGTGTATTCCACCGTCATGCCCAAGGATTCGGCCTTGCGAATATTCTCGGCGGCATGTTCCACAGGGTTCTTGCCGCGGTAAACCACACCATCAAGATCAAGCAACGCCAGCTTGTACGCCTCGCTGAGCGGCTGATTCGTGGACTTCAGCATGTGGGCCACGCACCTCACTCGTTGTCTTCGGAGGCTTCGGAAGACTCCTCGGCCTCATCTTCGTCGCTGTAGGCTTCGCCTTCCACGGTTTCATCCGCCTCGTTGGCTTCGGCCGGCTCAGCGTTGACCTGAGCCGCCGGCTCGTCATCGGATTCCGCGCCAGCTTCCGCCTCCTCGGCCTCAAGCTGGGTTTCATCGCTGGTTTCGCCGTTCTCGCCGATGGCTTCGGATTCGCCTTCCTCATCTTCAGGATCTTCCGGGGCGTACTGCGCGTCATCTTCGGAAATGCCAAGCACATCCATGAGTTCGTCGTTCAGCTCCTGCATATCGTATTCGACAACAAGATCATCGGAAGTCTCATCATCCTCAACATCGGCATACTGCAGTTCGAGCTTGTCAAGCAGACGATCCAATGCGATGGCCTCATCGGTACGACCGGCCTCTTCAAGGAAGTACTGTTCGGCCTGCACCGCACGCATGCGGTATTCGCCGGCCAATCCCTTGGAACGACCCAGCGTATGCACGATCTCAATGGCCTTGTCCCACATCTTCAGATCGCCCAAGGCGCCCGCGTAAACCAGGAACATTTCAGCCTTGGCTTCGCCGCGCAGATACTTGGCGTCGTCGCTCGCTGCCACTTCGATGGCCTTCTTCGGCTCTCCCATGCCACGCTCGCAGTCGGCGATGAACGGCAGGTAATCCAGGAAACCGTTCATACGGAACGCGGTACGGAACTCGCGTAGTGCAAGCTTATAATCACCCTGACGGTATGCCACGAAGGCGAGCGTCTCACGAGCAAAATCAATGCGGGAAGCCTGACGCGCCACCCACTTGGCGTGTTCGAGAGCCAGTTCCGGATTGCTTTCCTCAAGCGTGTATGCGGCAAGAATGTGCAGACCGATGTTCTCCGCATGCTCCTTCGACAGTCCACGCAGGCGTTCACGATCGTCGGTGGTGAGCATGCGCCATTCGATACCCTTCGGCATCTTCGGCTCGTCAGGACGACGATGCGTGTACGGATTCTGAGAGGGGAAGCTCATCGTGCCATCGGAATTGCGGCGTGGCTTGGCCATGTACTCGCCACGCTTCTCCTCACGGTAAGCCATCTTCTCTTCACGGGTGAACTCGCGGCGTTCCTCACCCTGCTGCTGGTCACGATCCTTGTGGAAGTCGCGACGCTGGTCGTCACGACGGAAGTCCTTACGATCACCATCACGGAAATTGCGACGGCCGCCGTCACGACGATCATTGCCACGGTGGTCATCGCGGTGGAAGTTGCGGCGTTCGCCATCACGGCGGAAGTCCTTACGATCACCGTCACGATGGAAGTCACGACGCTCACCATCACGGTAGTTGCGGCGTTCACCGTCACGATGGAAATCCCTGCGATCGTTGTCGCGGTGGAAGCTACGGCGATCACCGTCACGGTGGAAGTCCTTACGATCACCGTCACGACGATCGTCACGACGGAAACCGGAACGCTCGCCATCGCGCTGATAGCGCGGATTGTCTCCACGACCGCCACGATAACCGCGATAATCGTCACGACGCTCGCCGTCACGGTTGAACTTGCGCGGACCGTTATGGAAGCGGCGCTCCTGGCCTTCCCCCTCACCGTCACGACGGAAATCGCGGTCGCGGTGGAAATTGCCGCCATTGCCTTTGCGATATCCGCCCTTGTGGTCGTCGCTATGGAAGCCTCCGGCCTTGTGGCCGTAGGACTTGCCGCCATTGCCACGCGGCTTGAATCCCTTGCCGCCGCGATTGCCCGGCTTGCCCGAGCCGTAGGACTTGTGGTTGCCGTAGGACTTGCCGCGCGATCCGCGCTGTTCTTCTGCCATGCTGTTCCTTATATTCCTTATATCCCTTGAGGATGGTCTTCGTTTGTTCTTTGCTTACGTTTGACTGCGCCGCTCGCAATCGCCTCACGCGTTTTCGACGACGCCAAGGGCCTTCTTGCCACGACGGATCAATGCGAAACGGCCATGCAGGAAGTCGTTTTCGTTCAAAATCTGCTCTTCGTCTTCAACACGAGCGTTGTTCAGATACACGCCGCCGGCCTTGATCGTCTTGCGCGCTTCGGAAATCGACTTAAACAGTCCGGCCTTCATGCCGGCTTCCGCCACACGGTCGCCCACCGTGGCCTTGGCGAACTCACCATCGATCTTCACACCGTCAAGAGCAGCTTCAAGCGTAGCCTCGTCAACACCTGCAAGATCGCCGCCACGGCCGAACAGCGCACCAGCCGCCTCAATGGCCTGTCGGGTGGCTTCCTCACCATGAACCAGGCTGGTGACCTCCCAAGCCAAGGTGCGTTGCGCCTCACGCGCGCCCGGATTGGTCTTGCTTTCCTCCACAAGACGTTCAATCTCCACCTTCGGCAGGAACGTGAACACCTTCAGCAGGTTTTCCATCTCGCTGTCGGGACGGTTGAACCAGAACTGGTAGAACTTGTACGGGCTCAGCATGTTACCGTCGAGCCAGACGGCGTTGCCCTCGGACTTGCCGAACTTCTTGCCCTGAGCGTCGGTGATGATCGGGCTGGTGAACACGTTCACATCCACGCCACGTACCTTGTGGATCAGATCAAGGCCAGACGTGAGGTTGCCCCACTGGTCGGATCCGCCAAGCTCAAGCACGCAATGGTATTCGTCGAACAGGTGCAGGAAGTCGTTGCCTTGCAGCACCTGGTAGCTGAACTCGGTGAAGGAAATGCCATCTTCGGAATTCAGTCGACGGGCAACGGTGTCTTTGGCGAGCATGGTGCCCAAACGGAAGTTCTTGCCAACGTCACGCAGGAAGTCGATGACGTTCATGGAGGCAGTCCAATCGTAATTGGACACAAAACGAACCGAGTTGCTGCCTTCCACTTCGAGAATGCCGCCGATCTGCGCCTTCAGACGCTCGGCCCAACCAGCCACGACATCCTTCGGATTCAACGTGCGTTCGCCCGACTGGCGCGGATCGCCGATCAAACCGGTGGCGCCGCCGACCAAAGCAATCGGATGATGACCCGCAGCCTGAAGATGGCGCATATTGATCAGCTGCACCAGATTGCCGATATGCAGGGAAGCTGCGGTCGGATCAAAACCGCAATAATAGGAAATAGGATCTCCGTTCAACGCTTCGGCGAGTCGATCCCTGTCAGTGGACTGGGAAATCAACCCGCGCCATTCCAGTTCATCGAGGACGGACTCGAAACCGGCCTCCTTGAAATCGATGACGTGAGCCATAGCTGTGCTTTCTCCCTATTGAATTGCGGATGATACTGCGTTTTACGCATCCTACAGTTTCGCAGAAGATGAAGACAGGCACACGCGGTGTTTTTGCCATCATCCATCAACCATCGTGCATACAAGTAAAGTTAGAAGGAGAATCCCCATACCAAGAAGGGAGATATCTGTATGGACCGCAAAGGCATGAAGGTTGCGGCTAAGAAAGCCCAGAGAAAACATTATTGGATGATAGTCGTCATTTGTCTGTTCGCTTCGGTATTCGGTGTTGCGTACGCATCATCGACGCTCTCGGTCAACATCAACATTTCGGTCAGCACCCCGCAAACAGAGGATTCCACGCAATCCAACGATATGTATGGCGTATTGCGGGATCTTGCCATAGGCAATGAAGACAATGCCCGTGAAAAAGTCAAGCAAAACCAAGAGCAGATCGTCAACAACGATACCGATGCCATGTTCGGCCGCCGTCGCGGCGTAATCGCGTCCCTGCTCAACTCGTTTGCATCAGGATCGCTGGTGGTTGCCATTGTCGATGCCGTCAATTCCGTCATCCATAACGGCGGAATCTCCATTGCGGTTCCAATCATTCTTTCTTTTGCCGTCTATATTTTCATCTGGCTGTTCATTCAGGAAACGTATCGCGTCGTCATGATGCGCATGCTGTTGGAAGGACGATCCTACGACAAACTGCCGGCATCGCGCTTCCTTTACCCCATCCACACGCACGCATGGCTTCGGATAGCCTGGACCATGTTCGTGGAAAACGTGTTCCTGTTCCTTTGGAGCCTTACCATCATCGGTTTCTTCATCAAACAGTATTCCTACCGTATGGTGCCGTATATCATTGCGGAGAATCCAAACATCAAAGCCTTAGACGCTATTCGCCTGTCCCGACATATGATGGAAGGGCATAAATGGGAATGCTTCGTGGCGGACTGCTCGTTTCTTGGCTGGTATCTGCTCAACCTCGTCACTTTTGGTCTGATCGGTATCTTTTACTCCAATGGCTACAACGCCGCATTTTTCGCCGAGTATTACGTGTATCTGCGCACGTTGGCCAAGGACAACGGCATTGAAGGCGCCAAGATGCTCAACGACGAATACCTGTATGCCAAGGCCGATCCGCAAACGCTTCATACCGCATATGCCGACGTCGCCCAGTCCGTGGCACAGCTCGAACAAGGACTCTCCCCCGCCCTCAAGCCGCGTGGATTCACCGGAATCCTGTCCGAATGGTTCGGCATCCGTATTCTGCATGCCGATGCGGTGAACCGTTATGAGGAATATCGCGAGGATCTTCATCAAATGCAGATTGGCAAGGATATTTTGGAAGGTAACATCTATCCGGGGCGTCTCGCACCTGCTCCCATATCATTCAAATTCCGCGAATCACGTACGATCAGTGCTGACCGTAGCTATTCGCTGGTCAATCTAGTCATGATGTTCTTCATGTTCTGCTTCGTCGGCTGGGTGTGGGAGGTAAGCCTCGCATTCATTTCCGAAGGCATGTTCGTGAATCGTGGAACCTTGCATGGCCCATGGTTGCCGATTTACGGCACTGGCGGAGTGATCATTCTGATTCTGCTCAAAAAGCTGCGTGAGAAGCCCGTATTAGAGTTCGTGGCGACCATGGTGCTGTGCGGATGCTTGGAATACTTCTCGTCGTGGTATCTGGAAATGACGCATGACGGCCAGCGTTGGTGGGATTACACCGGATACTTTCTAAATGTCAACGGCCGTATCTGCGCCGAAGGATTATTGACGTTCGGCCTTGGCGGATTGGCCATCGTCTATTTGCTGGCTCCGGCCCTCGACAATCTGCTCAGCCGAATCGATACGCAAAAGCTTAGCATTGTGGCTGTCATGCTGCTCGTGCTGTATTGCGCCGACCAAGTGTATTCCACACAGCATCCGAATATCGGCGAGGGCATCACCGACTACAAGGGATCAGATACGTCGCTGGAAGCGCCCATTCCGTACGAAATCAGTAAACGATCCAATGGACTGCCATAGCGTGATTGTCATGCAAATCGCATATCGCAAACAATAATGGAAATCGCCTGTCGTTCTTTCGAGCGGCAGGCAATTTCATGTCGTTGCTTATTGCGCGATTATTTGCGACGCAGCATTTCGTGCAGAGTTTCGATGATCTTGCTGTATTTGATGGAATCCGTGAAACGCAGGCGTGGGAATGCGTTGATCATACGACGCTGCTGCTTGTTCAGGATAGATGCGGCAGTGGCCTGCATACTGGCAAGAATCTCCTGCGAAGAGTCCGACCAGTCCTGAACCTTGTCTTGTACCTTGTCACGGAATTTGTCTCGGAAAACGTCCTTGCCCCATTGCAGAGAATCGCCGGCCTTCTCCGCATATGCCTGCACGGTTTCACTGAACTTCGCAAGATTATCGGCCAAATCGATGATGCCAAACACTGTGATAATGGTATCCGCGACGATAAGCGCCATGAAAATCACACACATCCAATGCACCGCCGGCAAAGGAATCATCCGTGTGACACGATTCACTTCAGGCTGTATCACATCGGTGATGAGCACACCCAGCAGACCGAACACCACCGCTCCAAGCAAACAAATGCGCCCTTGAACGTTGAATCGGAGATGACTGTAATCCCACCACCGCGCGTGGAATAGCTTTTCCATGCCCCATGACGTGATGTATTCAAGTATGCATGCGCCAATCGAGGAGATGAGAAAAACAGCGAAGGGATTATGCAGATCATGCAGCAGCATAATCGCAAGAACGGCTCCACAACCGTAGATCGGACAGACGGGACCATTCAGGAAACCACGATTCACCAAACGACGTTCCGAAACGGACACAAGAATCGACTCGTATACCCATCCGGCAAATGAATAGAACAGAAACCATAAGAACAGGTATTCCAACAGGAGCATGCCTTTGAGCCGTCACTTTCCACTTATGCACGTATTGGTTTTCGTCTTATAGAAGCGGTCAAAGCTGAACGTCTCCCGTGTGGCGCTGATCTTATCTGCGATAGTCACCAAATACCCTTCAAGATACCGAGGCGGTATCGGTGTCAAAGGAAACATATGGTTCTCAATGCTGTCACGTTCCACTCTATTGAGATGGAAATCACGCATGGCATTGCGCATGGCGGTGCCACCATGAGTGAAACCATGCATACGATGCCGGCCACCATCATGAGCATGCCAGTCGTATAGAAAATAATCATGCAGCAGAGCGGCGCGAATCAACGAATGCAAATCCACCCTATGCCATAAGTGCAACCTGTCTGCAATCCATACGGTCAGACAGGCCACACGAATGGAATGCGCAAACGTGGTGACCACGCCATGCTGGTAACAGACTCTTTCGATCTGCATATGCTCATGGCATAGTATTTCCTGGCCGTGAAGCCGAACAAGCTGCTGTATCTGCGTTCGTGTCAGTGGCACCGCTTTGCCTTTGTTTATGTATTGTTGCTGTGGTTACTTAAGCAATGATTCCGGCGTCTTGTATGCCGGGCCATCACTGACGGAGTTTGCGAAGGCACGCAGCTGTTCGATGGCGGTTTTCGCGGAAACGATCTGCTCGCGCACACGCAGCGGAGACGTACCTCCCTTACCATTGCGGGCGGAAACCGAACCTTCGGTGGACAGCACTTCGCGCACTTCAGGCGCCTTGTCGGCCGGAAGGAATTCCTTGAAGACCTCGACAAAGTCATCGTCAGTCAGGTCCCACAGTTCCTGGCCGCGGTCTTCGGCGATCTTCACGCATGCGCCGGAAAGCTCATGCGCATGGCGGAACGGCACTCCGTTCTTGACGAGCCATTCGGCGATGTCGGTGGCGAGGGCGAAACCGGTCGGGGCTTCTGCTTCGAGGCGTTCCTTGTTGAAGACCATGGTGCCGACCATGCCGGTGAACGCGGGAAGGAGCACTTCCAGCGTGTCGACCTGATCGAATACGGCTTCCTTGTCTTCCTGAAGATCACGCGCATAAGCGGTGGGCAGGCCCTTCAGCGTGGTGAGCAAACCGGCCAGATCGCCAATGAGACGGCCGGACTTGCCTCGTGCGAGTTCCGCGATATCCGGGTTTTTCTTCTGCGGCATGATGGACGATCCAGTGGAATAAGCGTCGTCAAGGCGCACGAACGCGAATTCCTGGGTGTTCCAGATGATGATTTCTTCAGACAGCCGACTGATGTCGACACCTGCCATGGCCGCAATGAATGCGAATTCGGCGACCAGATCACGGCTGGCGGTACCGTCGATGGAGTTCGCGGTCACCTTGGAGAAACCAAGTTCGCGGGCCACGGCCACCGGCTCCAAGCCAAGGGTGTTGCCGGCGAGGGCACCGGAACCATACGGGCTTGCGTCGATGCGCTTGTCCCAATCGGCAAGACGTTCCACATCGCGCAGCAGCGGCCACACGTGAGCCATCAGCTGGTGTGCGAGCAATACCGGCTGGGCGTGCTGCATGTGGGTGCGGCCCGGCATGACGGTGCGTCCAGCCTTTTCGGCCTGTTCGGTCAGTGTCGCGGCGAGGCCGAGCAACATTTTGGCGATGACGCGGCTGTGGCGACGGAGCCACATGCGAATCAGTGCAGCGATCTGGTCGTTGCGGGAACGGCCGGCGCGGAGCTTGCCTCCAAGTTCGTCTCCGGCAATCTGCAGCAGTCCACGTTCCAATGCGGTGGCTTCGTCCTCATCGTCTTCGATTGGAGCAAACGCACCGGAATCCACACGACGCTGCAGCTCGTCGAGAGCATCTTCCATGCGCTGCAGCTCATCGGCGGTCAACAGTCCCGCGCGTCCGAGCGCACGGGCATGGGCGCGTGAGCCTGCGATGTCGTCGTCGGCAAGACGCCAATCGAATTGGGTGGACTTGCTCAATCGCGCGAGTTCCGGAGACGGGCCGGACTTGAAACGGCCGCCCCACAGGGCGAGGTGTTCACCATTGGTTGTGCTCTCGGTCATTGTTACTTCATTCTCCTTGCAGATATGACTGAGGGAGAGAATACCAGTCAGGATGGTCCTAACGGTACGCTCTCCCCCATTATCGAGACGATTCGGTGTAAAACCCGCTTACTCGACGCTGTTTTCCGGAACCTCGATTCCATTGCCGAACTTGACGTCGCGGGCTGCGGCCACACGGCTCGGCAGACCGTAGATGTCGATGAAGCCGTTGGACGACTTCTGATCGAAGCTGTCGCCGGAATCGTAGGTGGCCAGATTGTAGTCATACAGCGAGGTGTCGGAACGACGACCGGTCACGACGGCGCGGCCACCATGCAGAATCATGCGGATTTCGCCGGAAACATACTTCTGGGTATCTTCGATGAAGGCGTTCAGGGACTGCGTCGCCGGGGAGAACCACTGCGCATCGTAGACGAGTTCGGCCCAGCGCTTGTCGATATCACGCTTGATGCGATGCTGCTCGCGTTCGAGACAGCAGTTTTCGAGTTCCTGGTGGGCGGTGATCAGTGCGATAGCGCCCGGAGCCTCGTACAGCTCGCGGGACTTGATGCCGACCAGACGATCCTCGATCAGATCGATACGTCCGATGCCCTGTGCGCCTGCGCGACGGTTCATCTCTTCGATGGCCTGCAGCGGAGTAACGTCGTGACCGTCGATCTTGACAGGGATGCCCTGCTTGAATTCGATGACGACCTCATCTTCGACCGGCGGGAAAGCCGGATCGTCGGTGTAAGAGTAGCAGTCCTTGGTCGGGCCATTCCACGGATCCTCAAGGAATCCGGTTTCGATGGCGCGGCCCCACACGTTCTGGTCGATGGAGAACGGGCTCTTCTCGGTCTGCACGATCGGAAGCTTGTGCTCCTTAGCGAATGCGATCTCGACGTCGCGCGTCAGCGACAGATCACGGATCGGGCTGATGGCCTTCAGCGTCGGGTCGATGGAGGAGATGGACACCTCGAAACGGACCTGGTCGTTGCCCTTGCCGGTGCAGCCATGGGAGATGGTGTCGGCGCCGAACTGGTGGGCGGCGCGCACAAGATGCTTGGAGATGAGCGGGCGGGAAATGGCGGAAACCAGCGGATACACACCCTCATATAGGGCGTTGGCCTTCAGCGCCTTCATGCAGTACTCATTGGCGAACTCGTCGCGGGCGTCTACCACATACGCTTCAACGGCACCGCAGGCAAGCGCGCGCTGCTTGATGGTTTCGAGGCTTTCGCCACCCTGGCCGACGTCGAGGGATACGGCCACGACATCCTTGCCGGTGCGTTCCTTCAGATATGAAATGGCGACGGAGGTATCCAGACCACCGGAGTACGCCAGAACGAGACGATTTTGATCGCTCATGGTTTCCCTTTCTAACATCAAACGTTATTCATCAGTATATGCAATGCTCTGTATATTTATGCATATACGGTGCGTCGTGTCCACTATACGGCTATTCAGCCTTTGGACACGACGTCCAACAGCCATTGCGCACGCTGTTTCGCATAATCGTCATCGGCGCAGATCACCATGACGGTATCGTCCCCGGCAATGGTGCCGAGCACGCCATCGATGGGCTGCTTGTCGATCACACTTGCCACATACTGGGCCGCGCCAGACGGCGTGTGGACCACCACCAGATTCCTAGCCGCCGCGACCGAAGTGACCAGTCCCGAAAGCACACGATTCATCTGCTGTTCCGTTTTTGCATCAGGATTAGCCGATGCGCTTTCCTCCGGCTGTCTACCCAGCGCATAGGCCACGGTTCCGTCAGCCAAACGGGTTTTGGTGGCATGGATCTCGTCAAGATCGCGGCTCAAGGTGGCCTGGGTCACTTCGATGCCCTGATCCGCGAGAATCTGGGACAGCTGCGACTGCGAGGTGACGATGCGCGTCAGCAACGCCTGCTCGATGGCGCTCAATCGAGCGGCCCGTGTGGCAGGACGTTGCAGCGCAGGTGTTTGGTCCGTCATCAGGCCAGCAGGCTTTCATCGCCGCGGGTCTTGCCGGTAAGCCAAGTCAGCAGTGCCTTCTGCGCATGCAGACGGTTGCCGGCCTCGTCCCACACCACGGACTGTGGTCCGTCGATGACTTCGGAGGTGACTTCCTTGCCGCGGTATGCCGGCAGGCAATGCTGGAAGATGGCGTCTTCCTTGGCATAAGACATGAGTTCGGCGTTCACCTGATAATCCCAGAACGGCTTGGAACGGATGGCGTATTCCGATTCTTCGCCCATGGAAACCCATGTATCGGTGAACACGCAGTCGGCGCCGGCGACCGCTTCCTTCGGATCGGTGGTCACCAACACGGAACCGCCGGTTTCGGATGCGATGGCTTCGGCATCGGCAACGATCTGCGGATCCGGCAGATAGCCGTTCGGCCCTGCGACACGCACGTTCATGCCGGCCACGGCGCCACCAAGCAGATAGGAGTTCGACATGTTGTTGGCCGCGTCGCCGAGATAGGCGATGGTTTGGTTTTTCAGATTGTCGACGCCACCACGATGTTCTGCGATAGTCTGGAAGTCGGCAAGAATCTGGCAGGGATGGAATTCATCCGTCAGAGCGTTCACCACCGGATGGGTGGAATACTTGGCCATTTCCTCGACACGATCCTGGCCAAAGGTGCGCCACACCACGCCATAGGCCATGCGGTCAAGCACGCGTGCGGTGTCGGCGACCGGTTCGCCACGGCCAAGCTGGGAGCCGGACTTGTCGATGACCAGCGGATAGCCGCCCAGTTCAGCAACGCCAATGGAGAAGCTGGAACGGGTTCGGGTACTCGGCTTGTCGAAGATCACCGCGATGCCCTGCGGGCCGGCGAATGGCTGATGGTAGAAACGATTGTTGTGGAATTTGATGGCGAGTTCGAGAACCTGCTTCTGTTCTTCATGGTTGAGATCGTCATCGCGCAACATGTGGCGCAATTCAGGAGTTGCCATTGTTGGCTCCTTTCAAAAGAGTTTCGGTTCGTTGTGATTGCCGGCTATGTTCAGTCGTTGGGAAGATCCGCGGGGATCTTCGCGAGGATGGAGATGGCCTGATCAATATCCTGTTCAGTCACCACCAGCGGAGGAACAAGACGAAGCGCATCTGGCGCTACCGCGTTGACGATCAAGCCGTGCTCCAACGCCCAATTCATCGCCGCATGCGCACATGGATGGGCAAGTTCGGCCGCATCGAGCAAGCCACGTCCACGCACGGAGACGAAAAGCGGATTGCCGCAAGCCATGATGCCGTCACGCAATTGCTGGCCACGCGCCTCGGCGTTGGACACAAGGCCGTCTTCCTCAATGGTTTCCAACGTGGCCATCGCGGCGGCCGCTCCGAGCGGATTGCCCGCAAAGGTGGAGCCGTGGGAGCCTGGGGTGAACAGTGCGGAAAGCTTGGCGCCGAAGGAGATCATGCCACCCATCGGGAAACCGCCTGCAACGCCCTTGGCGAAGGTTACGATATCCGGAACCACTCCGCCCGCGAGATCCTCACGCTGGAACGCGAACCAGGATCCGGTACGCCCGATACCCGTCTGGACCTCATCGATGATGAGCAGCGCGTTGTTGTCGTCGCACATCTGACGGGCCTTCTTCACATAGCCGGCCCCAAGCGGACGCACGCCAGCCTCACCTTGGATCAGTTCCATGATGACGGCGGCGACAGGTCCCTTGCCGTATTTGCCGGGACCGGTTTCGGCAAACGCGTCATGCAATGCGGCCTCGTCTCCAGCTTCGACGAATTCGATATTGGGAACCAGCGGCTCGAACGCTTCTCGGATGGAGGGCTTCCACGTTGCGGACAGCGCGCCCATGGTACGCCCATGGAAGCCGTGGGTCATGGCGATGATACGTGCCGGATTCCCGCCAATGGCAGGCGATGCGCCCGGCAAGGTGCGTCCATACAGTTTGGCAAGCTTCAATGCCGCCTCGTTGCCTTCCGCTCCGGAGTTGCCGAAATACACATGAGATCCCTCGGGAGCGCCCGCAAGCTCAATGAGCTTCGACGCCAGTTTGATCTGCGGCTCCGTGGCGAAGTAGTTGCTCACATGGGCGGCTTTGGCGGCCTGCTCGCTGATGGCCTTCACCCATTTCGGGTGGGCGTAGCCGAGTGCGTTCACCGCGATGCCCGCAAGGAAGTCGAGGTATTCATTGCCATCGACGTCCCAGATATGCGCACCTTCTCCGTGGTCCATAACGCGAAGCGGCGTGCCGAACACGTTCATGTGCACTCGAGAGTACTTCCCCAGCCACTTGGCGTCCTCACTGCCGAGGTTTTCCAATTGTTCAGTTGCCATACGAGCTCCTCATTTCAATACCGTCTTCGGGAACGACCATGGTTCCGATGCCATCTGTGGTGAAAATCTCATTCAGGATGGAATGCGGCTTGCGTCCGTCGATGATATGGGCGCGAGGCACACCTCCGTCGATGGCCCTGACGCAGGCCTCCATCTTGGGACGCATGCCGCTTTCCAAATCCGGCAGCATATCACGTAGGTTCTCCACGCCGATGCGTCCGATCAAAGAGTCCTTGTCTGGCCAATCGGCGTACAAGCCATCCACATCAGTCAACACGACCAGCTTGCTGGCTCCAAGGGCGGCCGCAAGCGCCGCAGCCGCGGAATCGGCGTTCACATTCAACACTTCGGTAGCATCATCCTCATTTGGAGCCACCGAGGAAACAACAGGAATGCGTCCGGCATTGATCAGATCCTCAACCGCGGATGCGTCGACGCTCACCACGTCGCCGACCAAACCAATATCGGTTGGAGAGCCATTGATGATCGGCTTGCGCTGCATGGCGGAAAAGAGCGCACCATCCTCGCCGGAAAGACCGACTGCGAACGGGCCATGGGCGTTGATCAATCCGACAAGTTCACGGGAAACCTTGCCCGTCAAAACCATACGCACCACATCCATGGCCTCCGGCGTGGTGACCCTCAGACCTCCCTTGAATTCCGACTTAATGCCCAAAGCCTTAAGCATGTGCGAGATCTGCGGGCCTCCGCCATGCACCACAACCGGATGCAAGCCGACCTGTCGCAGAAAAACCATATCTTCAGCGAAACAGGCTTTGAGATGATCGTCGATCATCGCATTGCCGCCATATTTGATGACAATGCGCTGTCCGGCGAATTCCTCAAGCCATGGCAGTGCCTCAATCAGCACTTCCGCCTTTTGGTCGGCGCGCAAATCGGTATGCACGTCAAAATGGAATCCAGGTCCTTTGAGTTCCTTGGTCATTACCGTTCAATCAGCTTTCGTAATCTGCATTAATGTGTACGTATTCGTGGGTCAAATCGTCGGTCCAGACAGTTGCTTCCGCATTTCCCGCATGCAAATCTATGTCGATGTGCACCTCGCGCGGAGTCATGTCGACTTCGGATCGGTCGCGTCCGGCTCCGCCGTTCTCACAGATACGCACGCCATTGACATCAACCGTGACTTTAGTGGAATCGTATGGCGCGACTTCCGGCGGCACGGTGCCCAACGAGCTGACGATACGTCCCCAATTCGGGTCATTGCCGGAAATGGCGCATTTAAGCAGGTTGGACGCGGCCACCGCACGACCGCAGGCAAGCGCCGCATCCTCCGTGGTGGCGCCGATCACCTTGACACGGATGTCGTGGCTCGCGCCTTCGCCATCGCCGATGATCTGGCGTGCCAGAGACGCCGTGGCCTGCGCAACGAGATCGTTGAATTCGTCCGGATCGGGTTCGATGCCCGAAGCGCCGGATGCGAGCAGGAGCACCGTATCGTTGGTGGACATGCATCCATCCACATCGATGCGGTTGAACGACATCTCCACTCCGGCATTCAATGCCGCCTGCAACTGGCCGGCGCTCACCACGGCATCCGTAGTGATGACGCACAGCATGGTGGCCAACTGCGGGGCAATCATGCCCGACCCCTTGACCATACCTCCGATATGGAAGCCGTTGGAGCCTTCCAACTCAACGGTTTTCGGCTTGGTGTCGGTGGTCATGATGGCATGGGACGCATCCGCACCGGCCTGAGCGGTATCGGCAAGGGCCGCGAACACTTTGTCTGCGCCAGAAAGCACATGGTCAAGAGGCAGAAGCTCACCGATCAGGCCCGTGGAGCAGACCGCGATATCGCTGTCTTTGGCACCTACAAGCGCCGCGACCTTTTGGGCCGTGGCCTTGGACTGCTCATATCCCGGCTGGCCGGTGCATGCGTTTGCGCCTCCGGAATTAAGGATGACGGCTTTCACATGACCGTCGGCCACGATCTTGCGCGTCCACTGCACGGGAGCTGCGCAGAAACGGTTCGAAGTGAACACTCCGGCAGCCATATCCAGCGGACCGTTATTGACCACAAGAGCCAGATCCTTCTTACCTTCAACTGCGGAAATACCGGCTTCCACGCCAGCCGCGGAAAAACCTTGCGCAAACGTTACGCTCATGGCGCCACTCCAATCTTTGTCAGTCCTGCATCTTCAGGAAGTCCCAGTGCTACATTCAACGACTGCACCGCTTGTCCGGCCGTGCCACGGTTGAGGTTGTCAATTGCCGCGAAGGCCAGCAAACGACTTGCCTTGCGGTCGACGGCCACCTGAATATGGGCCGCGTTCGATCCGATGATGTTGGCGGTGGCCGGCATAACGCCTTCAGGCAAAACAATCATGAAATCCTGATCCGCATATGCGTCAGCCCAAACCTGCCTGATTTCAGCATCTGACATGCTCAATGCTTTATCGGTTAGTTTAGCGGAAACCGAGGCAAGAATGCCACGGGCCATTGGCGCAAGAATAGGAGTGAATCCCAGCGTGAACTCATTTGCCGCAGCTGCGTTCTTTCCTGCAGCATGGGCGAAGTTCTGCAAAATCTCAGGAATATGACGATGAGTGCCGCCGACAGAATACGGTAATGCGGAACCGAATGCCTCAGCTGCAAGCAAATTGACGCGCTTCAGATTCTTCCCTGCGCCGGAGTAACCGACCACCAGATCGGCAACAATATCCGTCGGCTCAACAAGCCCTTGGGCAATGCCCGGCTGCAGCGCCAATGTAGTTGCGGTCACATTGCATCCCGGACCGGCAATACGCGTGGTTTCTGGAATCACTTCACGTTGGCGCCGGTAAGAACCATCTTCGGATATGCCGGTAATAAGCTCAGGCATGCCGTAAGTCCAGTGCTCATAGAAGTCACCGCCGTAGAACTCATCCCATGCGGTTTTTTCCTCAAGCCTATGGTCGGCCCCCAAGTCCACCACCACGGCATTCGGATCAAGTTGCGAGGCCAATGCGCCGGATGCCCCATGAGGCAGAGCAAGAATGATGACATCATGCCCATTAAGAACTTCCGGAGTGGTGTCTTCCACCACAAGGTCGGCAAGTTGCGGAATATGCGGCATATGCTTGCCAAGCTTGTCCCCAACGGACGAATGCCCGGTCACGCACGTCACTTCGAAATATGGATGGGCCGCGAGGATACGGAGGGCCTCGCCTCCCGCATATCCGGTCGCGCCGGCCACGGCTACTGTGTATTTGGCCATAGTCACGTCTCTTTTCATTGACTCACTGAAAACACATTCAGCATACACTTTATGCACTATATTGCATAATTATGCATTCGTTTCGTGTCGCATAGTGGTCATTGCGTGACTATGACGATTATCAGAAGACAAGGAAACACGCCGAATCAGGCGGTGATCGACTCGTCTCCTTGGCCTGATCCCGCACCGCCAAGCATGTACTGCAAGGTCTCGTTATACAGGTCGGCGACGGATAGTCCATGCATCGCCAACCAAATCACGGCCAAAGTATACAGCACGTTGATGATCACCGCGGCGAGAGCCAAGCCATGCCCTTTCATGTGGAGCTTCTTGGTGCGCCACATCGAGATTGCGCCGACCAACGCAGGAAGGACCGGCACCGGCATCAGCACGGCAAACACGAGAGACATGATCGCATAGGCATCCCAATGGCCGTATGCGGGATTCTGCCGGGGATCGTTGAGATCCAGATTCGGCAGATAGGGCATATTGCCCTGTTGTGGATATTGGTTCGGATCATACGGATTTGCCCCATACGGATTGGCACCGTATGGATTCTGTTGTCCGTTCGCATTGTACGGAGGCATTGGCTGCTGCCCATTTGGAGGGTATTGCCCCGTTTGGTATTGCATATTCTGCTGCTGGACGGCATCCACAGGTTGCGGTTCAGGTTCAGGCGCGCCATACACGTACGGATCGTAGCCGGCTGGCAGCTGGCTACTCATCGCGCCATATTCGGGTTGGTTGATTTGACCATACTCCGGCTGTGAAGGTGCAGCGGCATCAGAAGATGACGAAACCGGAGCAGCATCAGCCGTCTCCTGACGTTCGTCGGTGTTGTTCGGCTGATACTGTTCCGGTTCGTTCATAATCATCCTCTGTTCTTGGGAAGGTCGAGATCAGGCGCGCAGCTGCGCACCCAGTTTGGACGCTTCATCCACAATACGCTTGCGGATAGCTTCGCTGTCTTCGGATGCGAGAGTCTTATCCGGAGCACGGAATGTGACCGCGTAGGCCAAGGACTTCTCTCCTTCACCCAGCTGATCGCCGGTGTACACATCGAACAGCTCAATGCTTTCAAGACTGTCTCCGGCGGCTTCGACGATGACCTGCTTGAGTTCAGCGGCCGTAACGTTGGTGGACACCGTGAAAGCCAGATCCTGTTTGACCGGCGGGAAGGTGGAAATCGGCTTGGCCTGCACCGGCTTGCCGCTCAACGTGGCGAACAGCGCGGTCAAATCCAATTCGAAGGCCGCGGAATGGGCAGGGAAGCCCAACGCCTCGTTGACATGCGGGTGAAGCTCGCCGACCATGCCGACGAATACGTCACCGGCCATCACGCGGGCTGCACGGCCCGGATGCCATTGTGCCGACACATCTTCAGCCTTCGGCTGATCCAGTGTGAGAGCTGCGCCAATACGGTCGGAGATGCGCTGCACCGCCTCGACGGCGTCAGACCAATCCACTACGCGGCGGTCGCCCAGCCAACCGGAGTCAACGGCGTTGCCGGTCAGAATGCCAGCAACGTGCACCGGCTGTTCCGGAAGACCGGCATCAAGCGCGGCAAGCTGCTCGTCCGTCGGCTTGACGGCACCCGGCAGCGCCGGAATCGCCGGAGCGTTCGGATCCCACAGATACACGTGGCCAATCTCATACAGCGACACATTCTCCACACCGCGACGCAGATTGCGCTGAACGGTCTGTGCCAGCGTTGGAATAATGTCACGACGCAGGAACGGACGATCACCGGCGAGCGGGTTGGCGATCTCCACGCTGACGTTCTTCGTCTCAGCGGCGTCCAACGCGAAGTTCTTGTAATCCTCATCGCCGACGAATGGATAGCTCAACGTTTCCACCATGCCGTATTCGGCAAGTTCATCGGCAACCTGACGCTTACGCAGCTGCTCAGCAGTCAGACCGACCCTGCCTTCGACCGGTGCCGGCGGCACGGTGACGGGAATCTCGTCATATCCGACAAGACGCGCCACTTCCTCAACCAGATCGCACGGCTCGTTCAAGTCGGGGCGCCAACTCGGAGGCACCACGGAAAACTCGCCGTTGCCGCCTCCCGCGACAGAGCAACCGATATCGGTAAGAATGTCGCTGATGGTGTTCACGTCCGTATCAAGTCCGGCCACACGAGCTACTTCCGAAGCTTTGAACAGGATCGGACGGCGGTTAGAGACGGTATTGAAGTCGGTCGGGTGCTCGCTCGGCTCGCCATTGCCGTACTTAACCATCAGTTCGGCCGCCATCTGGGCGGCTGCCGGCTGCAGCTGGTCGTCCACACCGCGTTCGAAACGACGGGAGGCTTCGGACGGAATCTTGTGACGGCGTGCGGAACGCGCGATCGACACCTGATCGAAGTGCGCGGATTCCAGCAGGATGTTCTTGGTCTCAGCGGTAACCTCGCCGTACAGACCACCCATGACGCCGGCGATGCCGAGCACACGGGAACCGTGCTCACCGTTCGGGGAATCGGTGATCAGCAGATCTTCGACGCTCAGATCATGGTCCTTGCCATCCAGTGTGGTGAGTTTCTCACCCTCATTGGCGCGGCGCACCACAATCGGTCCTTCGATCTTATCCAGATCGTAGGCGTGCATCGGCTGTCCCAAGTCGAGCATCACATAGTTGGTGATGTCTACAGCCAAGGAGATGGAACGCATGCCTGCACGGGCCAGACGGCGACGCATCCAGTTCGGCGTATGGCTGGCCGGATCGAAGCCCTTGACCGCGCGAGCGTAATAGCGATCGCATCCAACCACACCGTGAATCGGATTATTGTCGTCGACGATCACTTCGATATCGGTCTTGGTGCCTTCCGGCAGACCCTTAGTGATCGGCGCCTTCTCATTCAGAGCGACAGCAGGATCAGTGTAGGCGGCACCGGTGGAATGATGGTATTCGCGAGACACGCCACGGTATGAGAACGCGTAGCCGCGATCCGGAGTGATGTTAATCTCCAGCAGCGGCTCATCCAAGTGCAGCAGGTGCATGGCGTCGTCGCCCGGCTGGAGCTTCTCATACTCTTCCGGGGTGAAGCCGTACTTGCGCAACAGGATGATGCCATCATGGTTATCGCCCAAACCAAGCTCACGCTCGGAAGCGCACATTCCGTTGGAGATATGACCGTAGGTCTTACGCGGCTCGATCTTAAAATCGCCCGGAAGCACAGCGCCGGGAAGCGTCACGACGACCTTCTCGCCTGCGGCCATGTTCGGAGCGCCGCAGATGATGCCGCGCGGCACCTTGTTGCCGTTCTCATCGGTTTCGTTGTATTCGTCACCGACGTCGACATGGCACCAGTTGATGATCTTGCCGTTCTTCTGCGGTTCCGGAGTGGCATCGACCACGTAGCCGACGACGATCGGACCAACCAGCTGGGAGGTGTGAATCTCTTCCTCTTCGAGACCGACCTTCACCAGATCCTTGGCAAGCTGTTCGTACGTAAGGCCTTCCGGAACCTCGACGTGGTCCTTGAGCCAATCAATGTCAACCATTGGCATGGGTCAATCACTCCCCCATCACAAACTGTTCGCTGAATCGCACGTCGCCTTCGACCAGGTCGTGCATGTCGTTGATGTCATGGCGCAGCAGCAGGGTACGCTCCACGCCGACGCCGAAGGCGAAGCCGGCGTAGACCTCGGGATCGAGGCCTGCAGACTTCAGCACGTTCGGGTTGACCATGCCGCAGCCGCCCCATTCAAGCCAGCCTGCGCCACCCTTCTTATCGGGGAACCACAGGTCGAGTTCGGCGCTCGGCTCGGTGAACGGGAAATAGCTCGGGCGCAGACGGGTCTTGGCTTCCGGACCGAACATGGCCACGGCAAGCTTATCGAGCACGCCCTTCAGGTCGGCCATGGTCAGATGCTTGTCGACCGCAAGAGCCTCCACCTGGTGGAACACCGGCGTATGGGTGGCGTCGAGCTCATCGGTGCGGAACACACGGCCTGGGCATGCGATGTACAGCGGCACGCCACGGGTGAGCAGACCACGCACCTGATCGGAGGAGGTCTGGGTGCGCAGCACCATGTTGGATCCGACGAAGCCTGCGGCATCCTTGGCCTGATTGCCCTTGACGTAGAAGGTATCCTGCATCTGACGTGCCGGATGATCGGGACCGAAGTTCAGCGCGTCGAAGTCGTACCATTCGGTTTCCACTTCAGGACCGTCGGAAATCTGCCAGCCCATGGAGATGAAGAAGTCTTCGACATCCTCCATCAGCTTCGGCAACGGATGGCGCGCGCCAAGCGGCTTACGATTGACCGGAAGGGTCATGTCCACGGTTTCGGCAGCAAGCGCACGGGCCTCTTCCTCGGCTTTGACCTGCTGTTCCTTGGTGCCATACGCACGACCGAAATCGGCGCGCAGCTTGCCCATAATCTTGCCGGCGTCTTTCTTCTGGTCCTTCGGCAACGCGCCGATGGCCTTGCTGGCCTGCGTCATCGCGGATTCCGCTCCGGCGTACTGCGTCTTGATGGCTTTCAATTCCTCCATGCTGGAGGCGTTTTCGATTTTCGCGATGCCCTCGGCAACCGCATCGGTTACCGCTTGGGCGTCGAATACCGCACCTTCTGCCACGAGATACCTTTCTCATTTCCCGTTTGTTTTACGCGAAAAACGCGCAATTTCAACGTTTTCCGACTTTACATTCTTTCAACATGACTCGACATAGCCAAGCTCAGCAGCATTACCGCCGAACTGGTGCCGAGGTTCAAGGATTCCGCTTTGCCATAGAGCGGTATGGACACGATCCTATCGGTTCGTTCCAAAACTTCCTTGGTCAATCCACGCGCCTCATTGCCAAACAACACCGCTTTGGCTCCGGCAAGCGTTTCCGGCGCGGCGATTACATCCGTCAGGGATTCCGGCTGTCGGGAATCCGTGCCATATACATCGGCCGCATACACTGCCAGCTCGTGAGTATCGCACCATGCAAAGAAGTCGTCTGTTCCCATGGCCAGAATCGGAAGGTGGAACAGTGATCCCGCAGTGGAGCGGATCACTTTCGGATTGAACACGTCCACGCAGTCGTCGACCAATACCACGGCGGAGCAGCCGGCCGCATCGGCGGAACGGATCACGGTTCCAGCGTTACCGGGATCGCGGACCTGCCAAAACGCGGCGACCATCGCATGTCCGTCGAAATCGTCTGGAACAGCGGACGAATCAAGGAAAGCCTGCATGTCTGCGACGGCAAGCACGCCTTGCGCGTCGGCGCTCATACGGTGCATCACCGCATGAGTGACCTTGTGCACATACACGCCGGATTGCATGGCCTTGCCCGCCATCTGCGCGACGACAGGTGTCGCAAACGAGGCATCGGGCTGTGCTGACTCGACCTCAACGTAAAGGTCCTCGACAATCCCAGGATGGTATGTCAGCAGCTCACGCACCGACTGCGGGCCTTCCACCATGAAACGGCCGGACCGTTTCCGCCCTTTTCGATCGGCAAGTTCGGACACGCGGTGGACGCGCTCCGACTTGGTGTTCGCAATGACTTCGGATTTTATAGGCATACGCGTTAGCCTAACACCATTGCCGCAACGAATGCCCCGTTCATGTCGTGTTTTTGATTCAGAAAAGTGGAGAATCGCGAATCCAACCTGGTACGCTCAACAACCTGTCGAAGTTCGCGTTGACGCTGCTCATTGTGGTGCTGGTGGTCATCACATTGCTGAACGTACGTGAACGTAAGCATGAGATCGGCGTACTTACCGCGATCGGTGCGAACAAAGTCAAGGTTGCGGCGCAGTTCGGTCGCGATATGCAGGGTGTCGATGGACGCTTCGCTCCCCTTATTTCGCCCCATATTCGGCATGTCATGAATTTGGCAGGCCGAGTATGGGGCTCTTGCACATCCATGAAAGATATGCACAGCTTGCGAGTATGTCTCACCGCTTTCGATTGGTTTGCGAACATCGGTTCGTTACACTGATTATCTGACTTATTGTCTGATTACGGTTGGGCGCGCGACATCATCCCATGAATGTTGGAGGTACAAGCATGAACGTCACGGTGTATTTAGGAGCTCACGAAGGCAACAACCCCGTATACAAGCAGGCCGTGGCGGAGCTGGCCATATGGATTGCCGAGAACGGGCACCGTTTGGTGTATGGCGGTTCCAACGAGGGGCTGATGGCAGTCATCGCCGACACTGTGCTTGAGCATGGCGGCAAGGTGACCGGTATCGAAGCGCAGATGTTCGTGGACAAGGGTGTCGCGCATAAGAATCTGACCCAACTCACCATCGTGCCGAACATCACCGAACGACGCACGCGCATGATCGAGCTTGGCGACGTATTCATTGCATTCCCCGGGGGCACGGGAACGTTGGAGGAGATCAGCGAGGTCGTGTCCAAAGTCTGTCTTGACCAGTTGGCACAGCCTTGTATTTTCTATAATCTCAACGGTTTCTACGATGATATGAAGGCGCTGCTGCATCGCATGATCGACGATGGCTTCTCCACAGGGGAACGCCAGCATGGTATCTATTTCGCTTCGGATCTTGCCGAGATAGAGCATATTATCGCCATGCACAAGGCATAGGCGGCTCAGTCAGGCCGTTTTTATTCGACAGGTCTTTTTCAAGAAAACGGGGACGCCCAAACGACCCTCATAATCGGCCGGAATATCCTCCAACCGGCCCATCACAACCGGCATGCACCCACATGCCCCGCAGCGCATCCGGTCAACTCCGGGATGCTTTGTTTGCCGAACCTGCTGATCGGATGGAACCCGTATCCGTCGGCCACGCGAAGAATGGATTTACGTTTTTATTGTCTGCATGTTTTACAGTTTCGTTACCATGAACATCCCGTTTGTCCTGCTGTACATTTTCCTCGGCGGCGTGTTCCTGTTCTCCGCCTATTCGCTCTGGAAGAAAGACAAAAACAATCGGAGGTAATGCAGAATGGACAGCAAGGCACTTCTTTCTCTGAACCATTTAAGCGTCTGGTACACCGCAGATCACCCCTTACTTTCTGATTTTTCACTGGATTTAGGGGCAGCGGAAGATCAGTCATTTCAGTATTTCACATTCCGGGAATATCTAACGTATGTGGCGGCGTCCTATGGTGTCCCGCTGCCAGATCTGTCTGGCCTCATAAGGGGATTTCACTTTGAGAACTATGCCAATGTTCTTCTATCGGTCGCGGATCTTCTTCCACTGCCTGCCATAGCGCTTGCCCGCGGAGTAGCCGCGCGTGAAATGCTCGTACTGCCGCTCAGCTTCCTTGCGATGCTTCTCACAGTATTGCTCGCCGTCCTCGCAAAGGTTCGGGCAGCCGGGGTGGCGGCAGGGGCGTCTTGGTTTTCTCGGCATGCGTGCCGCCTCCTTTCGGACAATAGAAAAGCCCCGAAAGGATTACTCCTTTAGAGGCTTGAAACAGGCCGTCCGGACCGCGTTCTCCTTCTTTCGGCTTGTTATCTACGATGGGCTCCATGGGTGCTTATAGAGAGCGGTTCACGGTAACGCTACGCTTGCAGGACGGTTGAAACCTGAGTATTTATTTAATCCAGTTAGACGTAGTGCTTTGTGATACACATTGGCAATAAAAATCTTGAAAGACGCTAAGCGGCTATGCGGGAATTACTACATGAGGATAATTTCCTACGATATACCCTGCAGCGCAAAGGCAAGGTATATTTGTGGGAAACGAGCAATCAATATGCATGAACGGCGCATGTCGCCAAGGAGATGGTTTCGACATGGACAAGGATTTCCTTGCGATTTTTAATGCCATAAAGGCTGATGGGGCGAATGCAGACTATACCAAGCGCGGCATCGATCCGCTCTACTCCGTCGGGGCTGGCGCTCGCATCGTGATTATCGGGCAGGCACCAGGCGCGGTGGCGGAAGAGACGCGCATCCCCTGGAACGACAAGTCAGGAGAGCGTCTGCGCGATTGGCTGGGTGTTTCTCGCGAGACGTTTTATGATCCTGAGCGGGTGGCGCTTCTCCCCATGGACTTTTATTTTCCGGGACATGGCAGGTCGGGCGATCTACCGCCGCGCAAGGGATTCGCCGAGCAGTGGCATCCTGCACTCTTGGCGCTCATGCCCAATGTTCGTCTCACTGTGCTTGTGGGCGCATATGCCGTCCGCAGGTACCTGCATCTCAAGAATTCGGACAGCCTTACAACCGTGGTGCGCGATTATGATGCCTATATCGGCCGGGGATTCTTCCCTTTGGTGCATCCGTCGCCGCGCAACCAGCTATGGATGAGCAGGAATCCTTGGTTCGAGGCCGAGACCTTGCCTGCACTCAAGGCACAGGTCAACGCGGCGCTTGAACAGAGGTAAGTGGTTACGAAATCATCTGTGACGATAACTTCCAGCCATACAAGGAGGTTCATTCATGCAGAGAAGGACGTTGGGGACTCGTGAGGCGCTTGAAAGCATCCTCGAAGATGCCACGGCGCCAAGGTGGCGAGAGCGTTCGCGAGTGACTATGGCTATGACCTCGTCAGTCTTCTGCTGACCGGTGATGAATGCTCGTATGTGATGGGAAACCCACCGTTTATCGGCCATCAGCAGCACACGCAGCAGATCAAGGATGATATGGAACTGGTGTGCGGCAAGGCCGGAGGCTCGCTGGATTATGTGGCTGGATGGTATTTTAAAGCTATTGATTTCCTTGACGGGAATCCCTCCGCGCAATTCGCGTTCGTATCCCCGAATAGCATCACACAAAGCCAGCAAGTCGCCCCGCTATTCAAGCATGTGGTCGAACGAGGGTGGCGTATCCGGTTCGCTCACCGTACGTTCTGCTGGGACGCTCAGACTACGGACAATGCGAACGTGCATGTCGTCATTGTCGGATTCGACAGAGGCACAAACGCTCCTGCGTTGTATGAATACGACGACATTAACGGTGAACCTGTGGAAGCACGTCCGGCTCATATCAACGGTTATTTATTGGATGCGTCTGATGTGTTCGTGGAGGCGAGGAGTCAGAAGACCGGTCCGTAAGGTCTTTGCCGTCCCGGATGGAAGAAATTCTGTAGGAATAAGGAGAGCCTCCCCAATTTGGAGAGGCTCTCCTTATAACCAATCTGGCTACCTTCTGATTACCCTTGGAGTCCAAAACAGCTTGATTTCAAGGGAAACTGGGTATAGGCCTCAGATGTGGAAGTACAGCTCGTACTCCAGCGGGGTCGGAGCCAGACGAGCCTGGTCGATTTCGCCGCGCTTGATGCCGATCCAGGTTTCGATCAGGTCATCGGTGAAGACGTCGCCTGCGGTGAGGAAGTCGTGATCTTCCTCAAGGGCGTCCATGGCCTCGGCCAGGGAGCTCGGAACCTGCTTGATGCCTGCGTGCTCTTCCGGCGGCAGCTCGTACAGATCCTTGTCGACCGGCTCCGGCGGTTCGATGTGGTTCAGGATGCCGTCCAGGCCTGCCATCAGCTGTGCGGAGAAGGCGAGGAACGGGTTGCAGGACGGATCCGGAGCGCGGAACTCGATGCGCTTTGCAGCCGGGGAGGTGCCGGCCAGCGGAATACGGATGGCGGCGGAACGGTTACGTGCGGAGTACACCAGGTTGACCGGCGCTTCGAAGCCCGGAACCAGACGGTGGTAGGAGTTCAGAGACGGGTTAGTGAAAGCAAGCACAGAGGAGGAGTGCTTGATCAAGCCGCCGATGTACCAGCGGGCGAGGTCGGACAGGCCACCGTAGTTCTTCTCATCGTAGAACAGCGGCTTGCCATCCTTCCACAGGGACTGGTGGCAGTGCATGCCAGTACCGTTGTCGCCTGCGATCGGCTTCGGCATGAAGGTTGCGGCCTTGCCTGCCAGAGCGGCGGTCTCGTGAACGACGTACTTGTACTTCATCAGGTCATCGCCTGCGTGCTGCAGGGAGTTGAAGCGGTAGTTGATCTCCTGCTGGCCAGCGCCGGCGACCTCGTGGTGGGAACGCTCGAGAATCAGGCCGACCTTCTGCAGGTTGGCGACCATGTCGTCGCGCAGATCCTGAGTGTGGTCGATCGGCGGAACCGGGAAGTAGCCGCGCTTGACGCGGTTCTTGAAGGCGATGTTCGGGGTGCCGTCGTCTTCGGTGTCGATGCCGGAGTTCCACGGAGCTTCAATGGAGTCGACCTCGTAGAAGGAGCGCTGCATGCTGTTCTCGAAGCGCACCTTGTCGAAGATGAAGAACTCAGCTTCCGGAGCAAAGGAAGCGGTGTCGGCGATGCCGGTGGACTTCAGGTAGGCCTCGGCCTTGCCTGCAACCTGACGCGGATCGCGAGAGTACGGCTCGTCAGTCAGCGGGTCGACGATGGAGAAGGCCACGTCGAGGGTCTTGTGCTTGCGGAACGGATCGACGAATGCGGTGGAAACGTCCGGCACCAACTTCATATCGGACTCGTTGATGGCCTGGAAGCCTTCCACGGAGGAGCCATCGAACGGCATGCCGTCGGTGAAGGCATCCTTCAGGAATTCGCTTGCCGGCACGGTGAAGTGCTGCTGAACACCGATCAGATCAGTGAAGCGAACGGAGACATACTCGATGCCTTCCTTGTTGATAAGGGCCTCAGCATCAGCCTTGGTTTCAAGTGCAGTCACGGGACCGCTCCTTTCGAATAAGTAACTTACAGGCTCTTAGTCTAAGAACGCGCGTTTCGCTCACTCGCCAATTGGGTTACGAGAATGTTTCGTAATGACATATTCGAAGGATGATTTCGCGGAAAACTGGGATTCAATTGTTACGAACACGCATATTCGCCTGCGCAAAACCGTTCAATTTGCGGACACTCGTGTCGTCACACCGTCCATAACGCCAGTTCTTTTCCAGGCAACACCCTTACGTAGGCTCGTGGAACGATGAAATAAAAAGAACCTCGATTGACATGCCAATCGAGGTTCCTGCACGTTATATCGGATTATCAATCCTAGGCATCAGCGGCCGCGCATGGCACGACGGCTGACACGCTGCGGATGCATCGGGTCGACACCCTTCGGAATGCCCATTCCGTTCTTCATCTGCAGAGTGCGCAGACGCTCGTTGAGAATGCTCAACTCGGTTTTGGTGAGCACGAAACGGCTCTTCGGATGGATGGCAGCCACCAGCTTGTTCTTGTGGTGGGTCGGCAGGTAGCTCTTGCAGTCGAGCACGGTCTTACGCAGGTTCTTCAGGCTCGTCTGGTTCTTGCCCTGGCCGACGTAGATGCGGTAAACAGGAATATCGGATCCGGCGGTCACGCCCTTGATGTTCTGTTCCTGACGATCCATGGCACGCTTGACACGGCCGTATTCGCCTTCACCCAACAGATAAATACCGTTGTAGCCGGTACCGCGCCAGATGGCGTCCTTGGTCTTCGGATCAACCCACACCGGTTCCTGCGGAAAGTTGAAGCCAGCCTTGTTGACGTTGCCGAGCACGCTGATGGCAGCTCCATGACGGCCTTCAAGCTTGGCGTATCCAACCTTGTCGGCACGGTTGGTGAGCATCATGGTGGCGAACAGCAAGCCAAGCATGACGGCCAGGATCATGGACGTGACCCATCCAATCACCGACCACTTGAATACGATGCCAAGCACTACGAATACGATGATCGGCGCCACGAACACGCCTCCGCACAGCCACGGAAGAGCCTTGTCTTCGGCATGGGTGTACTTGAAGATCTGAATGACCTGTTTGATGGTGCTCTGCTTCTTCTTTGGCTCTTCTTTGTCTGCCATCGACTTCCTCACTTGGTTATGCGGTTACTCACACTGGAACGGTAGTCTATCAGGAACCATGCCATATCGCATGATTGCCGCCGTTTCCCTTGATTGACGGTGATTATCGGGTGTGCAAAGACCTGCCATCCGCTTTGAGCAGCGCCTCTCCGAACGTTTCACTGAACGTGGGATGCGGGTGGATGAGCCTCGCCGCGTCGGCAAGCGGCACATGGTTGCCGACCAGCTGTTCGGCTTCCGCGATCAGATCGCTGGCTATCGGACTAACGATGTGCACGCCAAGCACAAGAGGGATATCGGGAGCGTCAGCCATCGCACCGCTGACGATGGTCATGGATCCGCCCTCTCCACTCATGAGCATACGCGAGTTGGACAGCATCGGATATGCGGTTTCCTGCGGATCGACAATGGTATCACGGGCTTTCGCTTCGCTGAGCGTAAGCCCGACGCTTGCCGCCTCGGGGAAGGAAAACACGACTTGCGGCACGGTTTCGTCGGCAACAGGTTTAGGATCAAGTCCCGCGATGGTTTCGGCGATGGCGATGCCCTGCTCGAACGCACGGTGCGCCAAGGCATGCCCCGGCGTGATATCTCCCAAAGCCCATACGCCTTCCACGTTCGTACGCCCGTACACATCGGTCAGAACATAGCCACGTTCATCCAATGCGATGCCGTTGGATGCGAACCAGTCGGCATCGGTGTTCGGCATGCGGCCAATGGCAGCAAGCACCACTTCGCCATACGCGGTGCGCTCCTCACCGCCATCACCCTGCCTGTAATGCACGGTGGCCCCCAAGTTCGTGCCGGTGTCCACATGATTTACCGACGTGTGCGTCACCACATTCACGCCACGGCGTTTGAGCTCACGCGTCAACGTCATCGAAGCCCGCTTCTCCCAAGACGACAGCACGCGGTCCTTGCGAATGAGCAAAGTCACCTCGCATCCCGACGCATTCCACAATGATGCGAATTCCAACGCCACCGCGCCAGCGCCGACAATCACCGCACTGGATGGGAACGTGTCCAATTCCAGAGCCTGCGTCGAATCAATCAACGCTCCGGAAAACGGATCGTCAGGCAACGGCATCGGACGCGAACCAGTCGCGAGAACAATATCGTCTCCTGCGATCGTCAGTTCCGACCCTACAGGTTCCTCTATTCCCGCCTTGATGGAACGCAAAACCTGCATCTCTCCCCCGGACGGCGCAACATGCACCTCATGACCATTTTGCAGCTGTGCCTCGCCATGGAACATGGTGACGCCACGGTGCGACAGCAATCCCGCCAATCCTTTCGTCATCGTCTTCACGTGGACGTACGGAAGTCACGCAACCTGCCGAAGTCAATGCTCTGCAATGCGGCATTGATGCCCATACGCTCCGCCTGACGTACGTTCTCCACGCTATGCGCGGCCGTCAGCAACGCCTTCGATGGAATGCATCCACGATTGAGGCAAGTGCCTCCCAAGGTGTTGTCACGCTCGACCATTGCCACCGTTTTGCCAAGTTGAGCAGCGCGTAGTGCCGTGGAATATCCGCCCGGTCCCGCTCCGATGATGACGATGTCGAAATGCTGTTCAGTCATGTCTGTCCTCGTTGATTCGTGCGTTACAACTGGTTACATGGTAATGGAAAAGCCGCCGGTTTTCGCCGACGGCTTGAAAAAACGATGGCCGCGATTCCCGGCAGGAGCCGATCACTCCGGCCAGTGGCCGCGCTTATCGTAACGCGGCTTCGGCAGACGCCAACGGCGCATCTGGATGGCACGACTCCACGCATAGGAGCCGGAACGCATGCCCTTGGCCACGGACTGCTCGCCGAACTTCTCGATAAGCTTCTTCTTGAGCTTGCGCCACATGATCACAATGTCGATGATCACCGCGAACAGATAGACGTACATGAGCATCATCAACGGCAATGCCAACGCAGGCCACTGATAGGTCACGAAAATCGAACCGATCAGAATGACGAACGCAATCGGAATGAAGAACTCACCGAGGTTAAAACGAGCATCGACGTAGTCACGGATGTAAATGCGCCATGGCAGACGCTCTGCCTTCGGCATGTGGTTGATGTCGCCCTTCTGCATGGCGTCGTATTCGGCGTTTTCACGTTCGCGTATACGTGCCTTGGCAGCCTTACGGCTCGCCTCGCGATCCTTGGGAACCAACGGGCGAAGATTCTGCGCCTGAGCATCCTTGCGCTTCGGCGTCGGACGACCCTTGCCCGCAGCAGGCTCCTCGGCCTTCTTCTCGACGGGCGCCTGGTCCGCGTCTTCCTTCTTATTAAACAAACTCATGCCTATAGAGCGTAAATTGACGTATCGACGCCTCCTCGCATTCATGTCAACGATTGGACGTGATTGATTCGGCGGATACAATGGTCATTCGACATGGCATGCGGTAGCACATTCCCAGATTGCGTATACGCCGCACATATAAGAAGGAGCAGTATGGCAGTTTTACATGCCGATGAAGTTCGTGCACGCGTCGAAGCGGATTTTGACCGCATCGTCGACGTGCTCAACACAAAAATCGCATTGCAATCCATTTCAGCAAAAGGCATCACCGCGGAACACATGAAACGATCCGCCGAATTCGTGGCCGAAGAACTCAGCAAGGTCGGCGTAAACGCCCAAGTGGTGCAGTCCCACAATCCCGATGGCACGCCAGGCGCATGGGAAGTCATCGGATCGAAATTCGTCAACGCCGACGCACCGACCGTGCTTCTGTACGCTCATCACGACGTACAGCCGGTACCCGACGCCAGCGCATGGAACACCGACCCGTTCGTCGGCACTGTAATCGACACCCGCCTGTACGGGCGCGGCTCGGCCGACGATGGCGGCGGCATCGCCATCCATTCAGGCGCATTGCAGGCCCTCGGCGACGATCTGAAAGTCAACATCAAAGTCTTCGTCGAAGGCGAAGAGGAAATGGGCTCACCAAGCTTCATTCCCTTCATCGAAGAACACAAAGACGAATTCGACTCCGATGTGATCATCGTCGCCGACTCGGGCAACTGGTCCGCGGAAATCCCCTCCCTCACCACATCACTTCGCGGCAACACCGACATTGACGTGCATGTCAAGGCATTGCATCACCCAGTGCACTCCGGCCAGTACGGCGGACCGATCCTCGACGCGAACACGCTCGCAGCCATGCTGATCGCCTCCATGTACGACGAACACGGCGATCTGGCGGTACCGGGCGTCGCCTCAGAAGATCCAATCGGCGGACTGCAGCGAGACATGGACGAGACAACCGTGCGTACGGACGCCGGCATCGTCGATTCCTACCGTCTGGCTGGCACCGGTTCTTTGGCCGCACGCCTGTGGACCAAACCAAGCGTGACCGTCATCGGTTTTGACGCGCATCCGGTGGAAGGATCCTTCAATGTGATCTCCCCTGAAACAACGTTCCGCCTCAGCCTACGCACCGCCCCGAACCAGCGCCCGGAAGAGGCCCAGGAGGCGCTTGCCGCATTCATGGTCGAGCATGCCCCGTTCGGTGCCGAGGTGTGGGTCGACAAGCTCGATAATGGCATGGGCTGGGCCATGGATCCGAATGCCGAAGCCACCAAGGATGCCATGGAAGCCATGGAAGAGGCTTTTGGCGTGGCTCCTGTCAACAAGGGTGAAGGCGGTTCGATTCCGTTCATTCCGGAATTGCAGCGTATTTTCCCGAAGGCCCAAGTCTTGGTTACCGGACCGGAGGATCCGAAGGCCAACGCGCATAGCCCGAACGAGTCCATCAGCCTGCCCAGTCTGAAGAACAACGTGATCACCGAGGCCCTGCTGCTCGACAAGCTCGCCAAGTAGCGGATGCCACGCTTTTATTACAAAAACATACAAAAAGGACGTTCCATTCCACGCAACGAATGAAACGTCCTTTTTGCAATCGACGCAAATCCAACAATCTCGAGCTATGAGATCATGCGTTCGATCAATTGCCGGTACCGGTAAAAGCCCAATGCCAGTAACCCGTGAAGTAAGCACAAGACAACGCAATCACCGGCACTGCCACACAAATCGCATAAAACAGCCAGTCGACGGCATGCAAACGTGATTCCCGGGCCTGGCTACGTGGAGTATCCGCTCCGAACGCACGCGCCTCCATGGCGGTGGCAAGCTTCGTGCCGCGTCGAATCGACACAACCAATAGGCTGAACGCCTGAGAAAACACGCGCTTGATGGCACTACCGTCACCCAGTCCACGAGAGCGGCGGGATTGTCCAAGTGCATACCAATCATTCTGCAGCAACGTGAACATGCGCATACCAGCCAAACCGCCATATACAAATCGCGACGGCAAATGCAAAATCTGCACCAAGCCATCGGCCAGATCGGTCGGGTCAAGGCCAAGCGCGAGAATCACGCCGGGAACGGCAATGGCTGCCACACGTAGGAACGTAGCCAACGCCAAATACAACGATCCCTGCGAAATCACAATGACATTGCCAAGATTGACCAGCACGGCACCGGAGGTTTTGCCATACAATGCCACGGAAATGAAACTTCCCGAAGCTGCGATCCATACCGGCCAGGTTTTACGAAGCACCGTCCATGGAGCGACGCCTCCAATCCAGAGCAGCAACATCTCCAACACGAACGCCACCGATGCGGAAACCACGTCCAACGTCACGAACATGGGAATGCACAATATCAGCGCACCGATGAAACGACTGACCGGATTAATCTTCGCTACAAACCATGACGGCGACGCCGGCTTGGCGTCATCATGACGTTCCTTATGCGGCACCACGCTGATAGTTTTCAACTGTTCCATCTCACTCCCCCTCGCTTACGAGAATGCGACGCGCACCCAGCGCTTCGATCAACGGCTTGTCATGAGTGACCATGATGACGGAACAGCCCGCGTCGCGCGCGCCCGCTATCAGCCTGACCATTTCCGTCCACGTGGTGAAATCCTGACCGAATGTCGGCTCGTCCATCACCAACACCTTCGGCGCCGCGGCAAGCATGGACGCCACAGAAAGGCGACGCTTCTCGCCGCCGGATAACGTGAATGGATTGGCTGGGGCGAACCGTTTGAGATTCAGCCGTTCTAGCATCATATCGGCGATGGCGTAGGCCTCGTCATCGGTTTTCCCCATGGATTTAGGACCGACTGCCACTTCGTCGCGCACGCTGGACGTGACGAACTGGTGTTCCGGCTCTTGGAACACCATGCCGATTCGCCCAAGAAGATCCTTGCTTTTCCATGTGAAGACGTTGTTCTCCCTATGTGCGGGAACCATGCTTTCATCCATACTTACCCGACCGGAAATCGGCTTGAGCAAGCCAGCCAAAGTCAAAGCGAGCGTGGATTTTCCCACGCCGTTTTTGCCGGTCAGGGCGGTAATCTCGCCGGCATGGAACGCGAGGTTCACACGCTCGCCAAGCGCGAATTCACGTCCGAAGCTGAGATCCTCGGTTCGCAGAACAACATTTCCCGACGATTGATTGGATTCGGGAATATGGCTTTCGACGGTGCGCCCCGGAACCCAGGCACCACCTTTTGTCAATACCGGCGCCATGCTGCCAAACACTTCTTCCGGAGTGCCGTCGGCGATGACTCCGCTGACATGCGAATCGGATTCCGGCTTGCCAAGCACAATGACACGATCCACCAAATCAAGCCATACGTCGATATGATGCTCCACCACCACCAAGGTTTCATGGGTTCGGTCAAGCACACCACGTACCGCATCATGCACTTCCTTGACGCCTTCCGGATCAAGGTTGGCGGTCGGCTCGTCAAGCAACAGCAGCCCGGGATGCATGGCGAGTACGCCAGCCAAAGCCAGACGTTGACGCTGCCCGCCAGAAAGCCTGCGTGTGGAGCGATCGAGTTTCATATAGCCAAGTCCAACAATGTCGAGTGATGAACGGACCCTGCTCCAAATCTCATTTTTTGGCAGATTCAGATTTTCACAACCAAAAGCAGTATCATCTCCCACACGTTCCAGAATCGTCTGCGCATCGGGATCCTGCAATACCAATCCTGAGCGCCCGCGCGAATGGCGGGCATCCGTTCCGTCAATCAGCAGCTCACCCTCGAGTTCGCCTTCATCATCACCGCCGAGCACGCCGGCAAGACCGGCCATCAACGTCGATTTTCCGGCACCGGAAGCGCCCAACAGCAACACGCGCTCCCCCGGCTGTATGGTGAAATCCACATGCCTTAACGCAAAATCCTTACGTGAGGCATGCCGCCATCCCCAATCGCGCGCGACCACCCCGGCTGCGGAAAACGGTTTTCCTGCATCAGTACCCATGAATCGTTCTTTCATTCCTTTTGCATTTGACATTCGCAAGGCGAACACGCATCAAAAAAAGTCCCGTATCCACTCACCGTGAATGCGATACGGGACTTCACAAACGAATCGTCAGACCAGTTCCTGCGTGCGGCCGGATTCGAAACGGTCAAGCACGCCGGTTTTGGCGATGGCCACCTGTAGGAAATACATCACCATCCCGGCGAGCACTGCACCGGAAATGATGGAGGTGCCTAGGTAGATGCTGGCACGCACCGTGCTCCAGGCCGGGTTGGTGATCCAGTAGTACAGACCGCAGCCGATACCTGCGAGGGCGCCGGCAATGGTGGTGGACAGCAGGTCCCACTTCCTGTAGGCGAAGACTGCGAAGCCGATTTCCGCACCAAAGCCCTGCATGATGCCGACGATCAGCGAGCCACCGACACCCCACTGGTTGCCCATGGTGAGCTCAAGCGCGGCGGCAAGGGTTTCCGCGAACAACGCGGCACCAGGTTTGCGCACGATAATGGCCGCCAAAGGACCTGCGAACAGCCAAAAGGCGTTAAGCAATCCTTCAAAACCAGGGGTCACCGCTCCGAAGAGAGCCAGTGGTGCGGTACAGACAATGTCCCAGCCCCAGAAGATCACACCGGACGCAACGGCAATGATGGCAGCCACGACAATATCGACTACACGCCACTTGTTGTTGTGCTTGCGCACTACGGAAGACTGCTTTTCTTCAATCATAGGATATGTGCCTTTCTCTCTTTGACAAGGCACGGGAATGGAGAGACGTCCGTGCGCCGGCATTACCCGGTATACGTTCATTCGGTCGAAGCAATCGCTTCCTCTCAGCCATACGGCCCCCGTGTCTGCGCTTGATACTACACAAGGCACAAGATTTTCACAAGGGCCGTTTCATTTTCGCTTCGTTTCTGGTATGGAATACGCTCGGTTTTTTGCAATGGCCTGTCTTCGCGGGTTTCCCTCCCATACTGAATGCAGTACGGGAACACGGTTCCATAGAGTTTTACAGGGGCCTGCGCATCAACGATTCAGCTAGGTTCCTGAATGTCTCGCCAATATCGTCGGCACGTAATGAGCCATCCTCATTCAGCACGGCCGGACGTCCGGCCTCACCAGTCTCCCTCAATTCCGGTTCCAACGGAAGCTGAGCTAGCAAAGGAACGTCATAGCCGAGGCTTTCGGTCAGCTGTTCCGACACGCGCGCGCCGCCGCCTTCGCCGAAAATCCGCAGACGTTCACCCTTGTGCTCGTAATAGCTCATGTTTTCCACAACACCACGCACTTTCATCGGCACCTGCAGCGCCACCAGGCCGGAGCGGACCGCGATGTCGGATGCGGATGGCTGCGGCGTGGTGACCACCACCAGTTCCGCGTTCGGCAAGGCCTGGGCCACGGAAATCGCCATATCGCCGGTGCCTGGAGCCAAGTCAAGCAGAAGCACGTCGGGCTCACCCCACCACACGTCTGAAAGGAACTGTTCGAGCGAACGCTGCAGTCTCGGCCCTCTCCAAAGGATCGCGCGATCGGCGCCCGCAAACATGCCGATGGAAATCAATTTCGTTCCCCAAGCGGTGACGGGCATGAGCATGCCATTCAGATTGGTGGGTTGCGCGTGCACGCCGAACAGTCGCGGCAGTGAGAATCCATAGATGTCGGCATCAATGGCGGCCGTATCATAACCGAGCGCCGCGAAAGTGGCGGCAAGATTCGCGGTGACGGACGATTTGCCGACACCGCCCTTGCCGGATGCTATGGCGAAAATACGGGTTTTGATGCCCGGCTTGTTGAAGGGATTCTGCTTGCGCTCGGCTTTGAGACCGGCAACGAGTTGGGTGAGCTTGTCTTGGCTCATAGATCCGACTTCGATGCGCGGCAGCAGCGTCGCATCCGGGTAGGATGCCACCGCTCCGTTGATCTGGTTGGTGATGGTCTGCGATAATGGGCAGCCTTCTACCGTCAGTTCGACCTCCACACGAACCTCATAGGTGTTCGCCTTACCTTCCACCGGTATCGCGTCGATGGCTGCGATCATGCCCAGATCAGTCACAGATCGACCCAGTTCCGGGTCGATTACTTTGCTGAGTCGCTCATAGATGCGCGCTTCGATGGTGCGCTCGTCGGTCATGGTTCCTCCTTAGCCGCGTACCAGACTAGCGTCTGGAGGCGCGGCATGCCAGAGCTTTCTTGCGATTACGTTGCCAGTTTGACGTGCCGGTGTCACACCGTTCCGTTTTCCAGCAGTATTTTGAACTGGTCCTCGTTTAGCATGGGAACGCCTAATTCCTCTGCTTTGGCGGCTTTGGCACCGGCGTTTTCGCCAATGACCACCCAATCGGTTTTCTTGCTGACGGATCCTGAGGCTCTTCCACCGCGGGAGATAATCGCTTCTTTGGCGGAGTCACGCGAGAAGTCAATCAACGAACCGGTGACAACCACTGTCTTGCCTTCAAGTGTCTGCGGTAGTGTACTGATTTCAACCTGCTCCGCACCGACTCCAGCAGCCTTCCATGCTTCCAACACCGTGCCGCGCCAATCGCCTGGTTCCTTGGCCGATGTGAACCACGTGACCACCGATTCCGCAATCTCCGGACCGATGCCGTCTATCTGAGACAGTTCGTCCACACTGGCGCGTTCGATGGCGTCAAGCGATCCGAACGCATTGGCGATAACACGTGCCGTGGGCGGGCCGAGGCGCCGGATCGACAGGGCTACAAGCACACGCCATAAGTCGGCGTGGCGTGCCTTGTCCATTTCGTCAAGCATTTTCCTTGTGTTTTCCGCAGGACGTATATATACCGGCTGCACGCTGGATGCTCCGGAACGAGATACCTTGGTTTCCTCTCGGACCACCATGGCATCCTCAGGCACGTCATATCCGGGATATTCCGCGGATTCATCGACTTCGTCCTTACGTTTTCTCGCCGCTGTCGGAGTTGTCCAAAACGCCGGGACCTGATGCCATAGGCCTGATCCGCCGATACGTTTGCGCATTTTTTTCGGCTTACCGTTCTTGCCGACGGTTTCGTGGATTTCGATGATTGGCGCTTCTCGCCATACGCGAACATCCTGCAGGTCGGAGGCTGTCAGCGAGAACAGGCCGGCCTCACTGGACAACACCGGCGTTTGCCGGGCCGGCAGTTCCAGCCCTTCCACCGGCTCGTACGGTTCGGGCTCCTGCCCCGGTGCCACCACGATTTCGGTGATGTTCGGCGCGTAGGTCGCCACCGAATCGGGGCGATCCTCTTCCGGATTCGTCAACGCGATGGCCGATTGGTCACCCAGATGTTCGATATCGAACGCCTTTCTGGATGCCAGGTTGATGATGCGTTCGGTTAACTGTGCCGGGCAGGATTCCACGTTCGGACAGCGGATATCCTTGTCCCCCTCTTTGGCTGGAGCGAGTTGTGCCCCACAGCTCGGGCAATGCGAAGGCATCACGAAACGGCGCAGCTGGTCTTCGCACCCTTCCCTACGCTCCAACACTGGACCTACAAGTTCGGGAATCACATCGCCTGCCTTGCGCACCACAACGGTGTCGCCGATAAGCACGCCTTTACGTTCCACCTCGAACGGATTATGCAAAGTGGTTCTCGACACCGTTGAACCCGCAACATATACGGGCTTCAGAATGGCCACCGGCGTCACGCGGCCGGTACGCCCCACTTGCACGGTGATGTCGAGCAACTCCGTGTTGACTTCCTCCGGCGGATACTTGTAGGCGATGGCCCAACGTGGCGCACGCGAGGTCGCACCCAGCGACCGCTGCAACCCCAGATCGTCCACTTTCACGACGATGCCGTCGAGCGCATGCTCGATGTCACCGCGATGCTCACCGTAATAGTCGATCATGTCGAGGATTTGGCTGAATGTGGTGACTTCACGATTGTGCGGAGAGACCGGTATACCCCACTTCTTGTATAGCTCGTACGCCTCGGATTGGTTGTTGACGATATCGTGGCCGTCGCCTCGTTTGGCGCCCCATTGGAGCGTGCCGATACCATGCGCGTAGAAACTAAGCCTTCTGGTGGAGGTGATGCGCGGGTCCTTCTGACGCAGGCTTCCTGCGGCCGCGTTGCGCGGATTGGCGAAAGGCGCGCGTCCCGCATCCTCGCTTTCCCTGTTGAGCGTGTTGAAATCATCCCATCGCATGAAAACCTCGCCGCGAATCTCCACGAATTCAGGAATATCCTCCTCTGGCCCGGCAAGATTCTGTGGAATGGTGGAGATGGTGCGCACATTGAGTGTGATATCTTCGCCAGTCACACCGTCGCCTCTGGTCAGGCCCTGTTCAAGCACGCCATTATGGTAGATGAGATTGAGCGCAAGCCCGTCAATCTTCACTTCGCAGGTCATTGGCAGGGGCTTCGTGTCCGGCCAATCAAGACCTCGGATGACACTGTCATACCATTCGCGTAATTCCTCAAGCGAAAAGACATCGTCAAGACTCATCATGCGTGACGGGTGACGCACTGATGCGAAATCGTTGGAGAAGGTGCCCCCAACACGATGCGTCGGCGATTGCGTGGAGTCGAGGGATGGAAACTGCGCTTCCAAAGCCTGTAGGCAGCGCATTCTCGCATCGTAGGCCGCATCAGATGAGACCGGCGCATCATCGATATAGTATGCGATCTGATCGGATTCCACCCATGCTGCCACTCGCGCCCACAATCGTGCCGCGGCCTCGGCGCTCATCGATGAAACGTCGATCCTGTCCAGTCGCATGGCGTCCGCATCTGTCGGCTGCAATGCGGCGATCCACTGTTCGCTTCCCGGCGCATATGAGGCGGCTCCCTCGTCTGCCGACACGGGCGTCGACGTGCCCATGGCGCCGCCATCCGTTTCGGGAGCGTCAAAATCCCATGCGAGCTGTTCGGAATCGTCATGCCTTGTCATTGTCACTACCTTGTCAACATTGTTCGATGTGCTTTCAGTGCTGTCGGTCGGCGACGCTTCGAACAGTATCGCACAAATGTTCGACTAACGTGCCGTCGACGCTGAATTGTTCGCCCCGGATGGTGCCGGTCAGTTGTTCAACGACCTCAGGAACTGCATCTGCACCACATCGGCACCGTCGCGCTCCTCATCATCCATCCTTGAAGCGGCAACCGAAAGCGTACGTGCCGGCACGAACATGCCCTCGTCCACGCAGACTCGCGCGGCCTTACGTACCAAGGATGCAACCTGTGTGTTGGGCCATACCGGCAGTCCAGCCTGCGTAAGCACATGCATGGCTTCCGACACATTGGTAGGCACCGGAATGCACTGCGACTGCGCACGTCCGATCAATTCCTGAAGCTCACCCTCCAACATGGCGATACGCGCCGGTGCGATCTCCTCGCTCATGATATATGCGGCGGCCGCGATGTCGAAGTGATCGCACATCCATTCCGCGTAGGCAAGCCTATAGTAGGCGAACGATGCGTCCTCACGGTCAAGTGCGACATGCAACGCGTTGAGACATGCGGCTCTGGCTGGATCCCAATCCTCGGAGCGTGCCAACTGCACCGCCAGTTTGAGGTGCGAGAGCGGATAGGCCGGCGCGTATCGCACCATCGCGTTGAGATGCGGCAGCGCGGCCTTGACGCCTTTGACCTGTGCGAGCACGTCGGCTAGTTCCATATGCGCATAGAACAGGTTGTCAGGGATAAGCACGGTACGTTCGCCTTCCGTGGCAAACATACGGTTATAGATGACACGTTCCGCATACGAGTTGAAATACCGTGGCACGCCCGGATTCGAAGCGAACAGCTGATCCATTCGTTCCAGCGCTGCTTCGACCAATTCCACGCTCTGATCGACCTGCCCGGAAAACAGCAGGTCCCTCGCCTTGATGCGTTCCGCATCGAGCTCGTCGGCCACGCGGAACGAGAAATCCGGCGTGTCCTTGCCATCAATAAGAGCGCTTGTCACTTGCGGAGCCAAGGCCGTTAACTCAGGGTCGGCGATGGCGTTGATGATGTCCATGGCCTGCTTCGCTTTGGCTACCGACTCCAGAAGGGGATCCTGCGCGATCCTATGGAATTCACCAACCGCGCGCTGCAGCAGGTCCACACGCTGGATGGACAGCCCCGACATGTCGCGGCAGCCGAACAGTTGCGCCGTATCATGGTCGAATGTGACATCGGAAAGCTCGGGCTCCTCTTGGCTTCCCGCCGGAGAGAAACGGCTGTCACGCAGGTTGAGCGCGGCATCCACTGGTTTCAATGCGCCAAGACCATCCACATCCATTTCCGCGTCGAACATGCGGTACGTACCTGTCGGGTCAGACAGTCCGCACTCACCTAACCGTTCCATGAACTCGCCTCTGGTAAAGGTGACCGTCACCAGATTGCGCACGGTCGGATTCTTGCGAAGCTGGCTCAACGGATCGTCGCCATCCCCGTCGAAATCGTTATAGCCAATCAAACCAGCATCAAGACCGTCATGCGTGAAATGCTCGGAATCGCCCTCCTCTCCGGTGGACTCGTTTGCAGCTTCGTCAGGAACCGCAAACGTCATCTCGTCGAAGTCGATATCCTTTATCAAATCCTCGAACTGTCTGTTCAGCGAATCGTCCGCATCATCACCGTCACCGCCATCGACACCCAAGTCAGCGGTTTTCGGCGTCACCGGCCGAGACGGATCCCCATGGAAATCGCCGTCTTTCGGATCGGCTTTGGATCCGGAAACGCCCATATCTCCGGTACGGATTCGTTCGAACGCGGCCAATGCCTCGCTCATCAGCTCGCTGATGGCGGAATCCTGCTCGGCCACGGCCTCTTCCAAACCAATCGAATCGATATGCATCGATACGCGCTGGATGCCTGGATCGGCACCGAAACTCAACGCAGCCATCATCAGTCCGACACGCAGATTGTAGTCCGCGCTCATGCGAGCGCGTTCGGCGTCCGTCATATCCACCCATGCATGGCGTGCCGCATCGTATCTGGTGGACGGCATCATGGAAACGCCTGCGGAAGTGAAACCGATCGCCATATTACCGTCCTTGAGGCTGCATCGGAAATCCACGTCGAAACGGTACGGAAGGCGCATGCTGCGTAGCAGCCGAGACATTGTCTGGCGGTACACCCATTCCGAACCGCCTTCGCTGCCGAAGGCGACGCTGTCCGTGCCGACCGTCGTGTTTTCGGCAATGGAACGCCTGGTTTCCGAGGCAATGTCCACCAAACGCATGACGGCCTGCACGCCATCATCCTGTTGGGAGTCGAGGATTGCGCCGAATTCGTCATCCGGTTTCAATGCGATCAACGCCGGATTTTCCAGCAGCGCCATGTCGATCTGCGCCGCTTCGGCCCGTGTCACGGTGTCTTCCGTGGGGAGCTTGCCGATACGGGCGTTGCGTTCCAACCATGAGCTGACTGCGGCGAAACGGTTGAGATTGCCTTCGATGTTCAACGCACGCAACGATGCTGAGAACGGCAACGTGGAATCCCATGCGAAGAAGTAGCAGCCGGAATAGCTGGACGTGTACAGGTGCAGCGGTTCCGCGCCATGCACGGCCTCAAGGCCTTGGTCTTTGTCGAGCGCCCCGGCCTCGCGCATGAGGTCGGCGAAATAATCCTCGAGTCCGGAGGCGCGCATGCCGTGCGAGCGGGCACTCATCGTATCTCTGATGGATCGGCGGATCGCGCCCATAGGCGCTTCTCTGTTGAGTCTGCGGAAGATGTTGCCAGTGCCGAATCCTACGAGTAGTCCGTTCATTTGCGGCAGCATGTAGGCCGCGAAGAACGCGATGGTGATGGCGTCACGGTATTCCAGGTCGAATCGCATGGCTTCCGGCAGGTTGGCGCGCATCTGTTCGAGCGTGTAGCGGTTGCCGACTTTGAGCCAGGATGCGAGCCACATCATGCGTCCTCCGGGCATGCGCCCTACGACACCGCCTTGTGATGCGCGTACCATTTTTGGCGTGCCGTTCGCAGCATGCCCGAATCGTGGGCCGTCCGGCAGAGTGAGGGTCTCCTCTTTGACGAAGATGAAGCGTGGATCCAGTTCCTGCACGTCCATTTCGGGATCGGTGCCTGCGAAGACGCGCGCTTTGCTGTCGGCGAGCGCGATCTGTGCGAAGTGGTTGGTGTCGGTGAATAGGCCGATGGAGAAGGCTTTGCCTTGGGTTTGCGGTAGTTGTGCCCAGCCGAGTTGGAGTGTGTTTGGTACGCCTTCGAAGCCTTTGATGATGTGCCGTTTGATGAGTGGGTTGAGTTTGATGGCGTTGCGGGTGAGTTCGGCGACGATGTCGTCTGGCGTGTTGAGGGCTTTGCCGAAGGGGTTGGTGTCGGTGGTGTTGTGGGGGTGTTTGTTGTGGTTGATGAGTTGTCGTACCCCTTGCATGGCGTGGTTGAGCATGGTCCGTCCTTGGTGTGGATGGTGTGCTGATGGCGATGCTGGTGTGAGGTGTGACATGTGGGCTATTCTTTCAATTCAATGCGACATGCAGCCTTTAGAATAATATTTGTGGTTTTTTCGAAACAGCGTTTTCAGGCGCGTCATCGTGTGCGCGCAGCTATTGTAGTCGCTTTTGTTGTGGTGGCGTTGGTTGAGTGCGTGTTGTGTAATGTGCCTTTTTTCCAGTCGTTGGCGGCGTCGGGTGATTCGGCGGCTGCGTATAACACGTTGGGGCCGGGGCTTGAGCGTCGTGATGATGGGTTGTTGGAGGTTACTGATCCGACGCAGGCGTATTTGCAGGTGGCGGCGGATGGTTCGTCGGATTATGTGCGTGTTGTTCCTGTTTCTGATGAGGTGTTGCAGAGGGCTGAGCGGCAGGGTGAGCGCGTGTTGCGTACGGTGCGTGTGCGTCCTGATGCTGATCGTAGGGCGTGTGAGCTTACTTCGGTGTCGTTGGATTCGTCTCGTTCATTGTATGTGAGGGCTGCGGCTGGTCGTACGGTGCGTGTGCAGGTGGTGGAGCCGAAGGGGTCTTTGATTCCGTTTGAGGCGGTGCGTGCGAATGTGCGTGTGCCTTTTTCGGTGAGTCCGCTGCGTGTGGCGTTGTTGGTGTTGGTGATGGTGTTGGTGGCGTTGTGGCGTCCGGGTTCGCGCTTGTGGAAGGTGCCGTTGGATACGTCGAGTGTGCGTCAGCGGGTGGCGTTGGGCGTGTTGCTGGCGGTTCCTGGGTTGGTGACTGCTGCGGTGGTGGTGTGGCAGTTGGTGTATGCCGTGCCGTTGAGCTTTCATACGGATGGCATGTATACGTATGATTACGATCAGTATGATCATGTGGCTCGGGCGTTGCTTGATGGTCATGCGTGGCTTGATTTGGATGTGCCCCAGGGGTTGCGTGATGCGGATGATCCGTATGATGTGGCGACCCGGCAGCAGTTGCTTGCCGATGGCGTGAGTCCTGTGTATTGGGATTATGCGTTTTTCAATGGACGTTGGTATTCGTATTTTGGTGTGGTGCCGGCGTTGCTGTTGTTTGTGCCGTATCGTGCGATAACGTCGTTGTGGGTTGATGGTGGTCTGATGATGCCGTCGGGCGCTGCGGTGCCGTTGCTGATGTTTGGTTTTTTGGTGTTCGCGTGCCTGTTGACGATTCGTGTGATCAAGCGTGTGCGTCCGCATGTTTCGGTGGCTGCGGTCAGCATGTTGTGCGTGTTTGTGTTGTTGGCGTCGAATGCTCCGTATTTGTGGTATCGGACGAATTTCTATTCGGTGCCGATCGCGGCGTCTTTGTTGTTGAGCACGTTGGGCTTGTGGCTATGGTTGGGAGCCGAACGTCCATCCACGGCCTACGCTGGCGAGGATGGCGAGGGGAATGCGGTCGGATCGTTATCGCTGCCTCGTTTGGCTGCCGGTTCGGTGTGCATTGCCGCAAATGTGGGTTGTCGTCCGTCGTTTGTGGTGGTGGCGTTCGCCGCGTTTCCTTTGTTCTGGCCGCAGATTCGTGCGATTGCCAAACAGTTGCGTGATGGCGTGTTCGCTTCCGGTAAGCATGGGCGTGCCTGCGCCATGTTGCATGCGTTGCGTGCGCCTTTGGCCGTGCTGGTATCCGCATTGGTTGTGGTGGTGCCGTTGTTCGCCTATAACATGGTGCGTTTCTCCTCGCCATTCGATTTCGGTTCGTCGTATCAGCTGACGGTCACGGATATGACGAGTTACCATCAATCGTGGTCGAATTTCATTTGGACGGTCGCATACTATCTGTTTTTGCCGTTGCGTTGGACGAATATGTTCCCGTTCCTTGCCGTCGAACCCGCCCCGTTGAAGGATTGGGGGTTCACGGAGGCGATGCCTGGAGGCTTGTTCGTCATGACACCTCTCGCATTGGCTTCGCTGGCATGCCCATTCCTGCGCCGGCATATGCACGCTCGTGACCATGCCGGCATGTGGCGCACGCTGACGACATTCCTGCTGTTGGGTTTGCTGATTGTGGCGCTTGACGCGCGGCTGGGTGGTCTTGGATGGCGTTACATCGCCGATTTCGGTTGGCTGTTCGCCTTGGCTTCGTTGCCTCTGCTGCTCATTGCGCTGGATTGCGATCGTCCGCGGCTGCGCTGGCTGTTGCGCGTACTGGTGCTGGCGCTGCTGCTGTTCATGTTGGCGGTGACAGTGTTGTCGTTGTTCCTATATGGTCGCGACGACGAAATGATACGCAATGATCCCGGTTTGTTCCACGACGTGCAGTCGTGGTTCACCCTGATATGAGGCACGGCGTTTTCAGGGTTATTTCAGGGTTTTGTTACGATCCGTCCAATAAAATCGCCGGTTTGTTCCGAGTTTTGCGGATAACAGTGGTGTCGTAACTGTTCGCTATGAGATGAACCCTTGTTAGAGACATCAGTTATGCAATCGCTTCCACTTCTGTCGAACCATATGGTGGCGATGAACCGTCTCGGCAAGTTGGAGAAGATCTATGATCTTGGATCCGACTATATTCTGCACCACGATTACGCGATGGATTCCAATGGAGACATCGTGCTGTTGGCCACCGAGATAGGCCGCGATGACAATGCCGTGCAAGATCAGGTCATCAAGCTCAGCACCTCCACCGGCAGTGTGACGAGCTTGGTGGATTTCGGTGAACTGTTCGCCGACTATAAGGGCTCCACCACGCATGCGGGAACCGACGAGTCGGATTCGAGCGCCAAGAATCGTTGGGATTGGCTGCATTGCAACACCATCCAACTGTTGGATGATGGTTCCGCGTTGTTCTCCGCACGCGAAACGTCCACCATCATCAAGGTGGATGATATGGAATCGGATCCGACGCTCGACTATATGATCGGCGAGCCGTCCGTGTGGGCAGGCACCGATGAGGTCAGCAGCTTCCTGACGAAAAACGGAGATTTTTCCGATACCGGCGGACAGCATTCCATCACATACGTCGCCGATGATTCGCTGCCTGACGGCCAATATTACCTGTACATGTTCGACAATAATTTCGGCACTTCACTGACGCGTCCTGATTTTGACTGGACGGTGATTGACGGCATCTCGACCGAACTGTCTTCCGACACGGCGGAGTCGCAGTATCGCAAGTATCTGGTCGACGAGAATGCAGACACGTATACGGAAGTGTCGTCGTTCGACGTGCCGTATTCACCGTATGTCAGTTCCGCACAGGAATTGGACAACGGCCAGATTCTCATCGATTCGGGCATGAAGGGCCTGTTCGGCCAGTACGACGAGGATGGCGATCTGTTGGCGCAGTTCCATATGACGTTGAACAGCGCATACATCTATCGCGTGTACAAGTACGATTTCTCGGGATTCTATTTCGCCTGACGCGTAGGCATTCGCGAATCTTGACGGGACTGGAATCTGAACTCCTTGTAGGGGTTTGGGTTTCTGTCCCCGTTTCGTATGTGGCGGGTTCGGCACGCCCGTAGAATGGGAGCATGGGTTTTTTCGATTCGTTGTTCTCATCCAAGCGTCCCGAAGTGGCGCATAATGTCACGTTCACGCTCGACCAGGCTGGCCACACGTATGAGGATGGCAATATCGGTTTGAAGCCGACGTCGTTGACGATCACTCCGGAAAGCAAGCGTGTGGCCGTGATTGGGTTGAATGGTTCTGGTAAGACCACGTTATTGCAGTTGTTGGATGGCACGTTGACAGCGACTTCCGGTTCGGTACGCATCGGTGCGAATGGCGTTGTATGCGATCCGTCGGTGAAGCGTGATCTGAAACGTATCGAGTCGATGATCGGTCGTGTTCGCCGCGAGGAGATTCCGAACAGTTATTACAAGGCGGATTCCATTCGTGATGCGATTGATGAGCCGTTGAAGAAGCATAAGGTGCCGGAAAGCGAACGTCAGGCGATTATCGGCAATCTGTTCGCGCATTTTGATTTGGCTGCGGTCGCGCGCGAGCCTGCTTCCGCGTTGGATAGCGAGAAGCGCCATCTGCTGGCAATCGCTTCCGCATTGAGCTTCTCTCCCGCGGTGATTGTTGCCGACGAGCCGACCAAGGGTTTGGATGAGGTGGCGTCCGCGCATGTGGCGAAGGCCTTGTTCAGTTACGACAAGCAAGTGGTGTTCGCCACGCATGACACGGAACTGATCACACGTGCGGAATATGCGATCGACCGCACACTGGTGGTCGACGACCATCAGGTTGTGTTCGACGGTGATCCACATGAGGCTGTCGCCTTTTACACAGATCTCATCCGAGCCAAATACGAGGCTTCCAAAGCCTGATTCATATTCCGATCGATCGTATTGTCCGAATGGCGTCGTTGTGCCGCCTTTGGCGTTAATTGCGGCACAACGGCACGATTCAAGCGATCATTGTGTTGACGGTGTCAAGCACCACTTGCACATTATGCCGGAATTCGTCGGATTCCGGCAGTAGCGAAATCGCAAGATAGCCGTTCGACGTCATATCAAAGAAGTAACCGGGTTGGCCTGAAATTCCATGGCGTTCGATCATGTCCAATACCAACTCGTTCTCGTCAAGTACGCTCGGCACGCGCAACAGCACGTTCCATCCGCCCTCGGCACGCAACACACTGACCATGCCGTTTTCGTCGGCGTCCAGCATGGCATGCAATGCGGTGAGATTGGCTTGCACGCGGTTTTTTATGCGCGTAGTCTGTGCTGGAGCCGCCTGCAGCATGAGGGGAATCTGTTTGGCGATGATTTCGCTCATCGGCAGATAGTCGTCGGCGATCACGTCGAGCCGGCGCTTGGCTTCTTCCACCTCTCCTGCCGGGCCGGACACTTGGATCCAACCGACTTTGGCGTGCGGCGCGGCCAACGTTTTCGAAAACCCGTCCAATGCGAAAGTCAACGCACCCTTCTCTCCCGCAAGACGCGCGTTGCCGTCGAACGGTTCCAGATCGTAATCGTAGAACACTTCGTCGGCGATGATGGCTACCTCATGGTCGTGGCAAAGCCGCACGATGGCTTCACGTTCCGATGGTTTGACATATGAGCCAGTCGGATTATTGGGGTTAATGAGCACCAGTGCGCGGATACGTTCGCCTTCTTCACTTTCGAGTGCTTCGCGAAGCTCGGCCACGTCGATGTACCAGGATCCGTCGAATCGCTGCTGGTATTCGATCATGTCGATGCATTCGAGTCGTGCAATCGATTCGATGAGCGGATAGCCGGGTTTCGGTGCGAGCACGGCATCGCCGGCGTCGCACAGGAGTTTGATCAGCCACGAGTACGCTTCGGACGTTGAGCTCAGTATGTACAGGTCTTCGACGGCAACATCATTGCCTTGCCCTTGAAGGAATGCGGCCAGCGCTTCGCGCGCATACTGTTGGCCGCGTGGCTCGGCGCCGTATATGTCTGGCAGAAATTCCGGCGCGAGCGCATGCTTGGTTGGATTGGAGTCGTTGAGTTTGCCGAGCGTGATGCCGTTTGTTTTGGCTTCCGCTTCCGCTTTGGCGATGGGATTGGGCTCGCTGATATCGACTCTGGAGGAAAAACGCATGGTCTCCACCATACTCCTTGGGTTGCGCAAGTCGTTGCGTCAGGCAAGATGGCATGCCTTCGCTGCACAAATGTTGACGGAATAAGCGAGAGCCGCCCGACGATGAAATCGGACGGCTCTCGCTTATATGAAGGTTGGGAACCTTAATGGTTCACGGAATCACTTCTGCTTGGTGCTTGCGTAGTACGCGGCACCGATGATGCCAGCCTCATTGTGCAACTTGGCTGCAACGATCGGGGTCTTGATGTCGATGTACGGCAGGAACTTCTCGGACACGCGGGACACGCCGCCGCCGACGACGAACAGCTGCGGATCCAAGTAGAACTCCATCAGGGAATAGTACTTGGTCAGTCGCTTGGCCCACTTCTTGTAGCCCATATCAAGCTTTTCACGGATGGAGGATGCCGCATACTTTTCGGCGTCGCCCTTGCCCTTGAGCAGTTCCAGATGCCCAAGCTCGGTGTTCGGAATGAGTTCGCCGTTGAAGATCAGCGCGGTGCCGATACCGGTGCCCAGCGTGGTGGCGACAACCAGGCCGTCCTGGCCCTTGGCTGCGCCGAACTGCTGTTCGGCAAGGCCGGCTGCGTCAGCGTCGTTCACCACGGTGACCGGACGGCCGCAAGCTTCGGAGAACACTTCGGTGACGTCCACGCCGACCCAGGACTGGTCCAGATTGGCCATGTAGCCGAGCTTCTCACCCACGTGGATCGGAGCCGGGAAGGCGATGCCAACCGGAGCGGATTCGGGAACCTCGAAATGCTCGAGCTGCTGGCGAACGATTTCACCAACGGCCTTCGGGGTGGAAACTTCCGGGGTAAGGATCTTCAGACGCGGTTCGGCAAACTCGCCCTTTTCGAGGTTAACCGGGGCTGCCTTAATGCCAGAGCCACCAATGTCAACGCCAAACGCCTGTGCAGTTTCAATCATCTTCGACCTCTCCTATCAAGGTACATAGTGGGTGTTATCGAACCGGTAAGCGCCATAGTAACTCGCCCCATGCCCCAAAACGCGCCGGAAAAGCACAAATGGTGAATACGATTGCATAATTTTTCGCAATGAAATGATTTATTCTGCAACTTTTTTTCTGCAAACGATTCGCCCCATGTCAATTCAACGCATCGACATGGGGCGAATAGTAAGAAAATGACCGTCTGAAAACGGTGCGACCCATCACTTGAGCGGCGGCATCGGCTTCCAATCCGGATCATGCAGCAGCTTGCGAGAATCCCACCAACCCTTGGCGATCTGCACCAAGCCGGTCTTCACATGCTCTCGGTCCACCATCACCAGACGGATGACTTCCTTGGCGGCGGTCAGCAGCGTACCCAGACCGAACATCAGCGGACGGTAATCGCCGAACGCCATGAAATAGCGCGCCATGTAGCCTCGGTTACGCATGATGTGGTAACGGTTCATGTCGGAGGTGGAGTTGAGCTGGCGTACGCCGGCGATATCCCAATTGCCGATTTCACGAGTGCGGCGCAAAATCACGTCGGGCACCACGATCGGGTTGGTGACTTTGCTGGCGCGATAGCCGTACATCGTGTCGTCCCAGTAGATGAAGAAACGCGGATCCGGCAAGCCGATCTGTTCGACGATGTTGCGGCGGAATAGCCCTCCTTCGAAACATAGGGTATCCATCACGCGGTAGCCGGGGCGTCCGAATGCGGCCGGAGCGATCGGATTGGGGATGCCGAGGGGAATGATGAAATCGTATTGCCAGTAGAACGGACCGCCATCATAGTCGTATCGACTGCCCTGGATCACATCATGACTGCCGGTCCACTTGGCGAGTCGTTCGATGGCTTCAGGCATCACGGCCACATCGTCGTCCATCACCCAGAACCATTCGGCTCCCAGCTCATATGCCTTCTTCACACCCGCGGAGAAGCCGCCTGCGCCGCCGAGGTTGTCGGATTGCGGCGCGTACACCACGCGACTTTCGTTGCCCGACTGGTCGGCGATGGTATTGCCCCACTGCGCGGTGACCGCTTCACGGAAATCGTCGACCATGCCTTGGGTCGTATCGCTGTGCTCGTTGTCCACGACGATGATGCGCCACGGCGCCACAGTGAGTTTTTCGATGGACTCGAACAGGGTGGCGAGCAGCTGCTGACGCTTGTACGTCACCACGACGATAGCCAGCTTTCCGATGGTGTTCTTCGCAACTTGCTTTTCAGTCATGCGTTCCATTCTTGCACTCGCCCTCAACCGAACATCGACGGCGTTCGCATCGTGCGGCACGATTCCATTCTGCGAACAGGTCCTTGCACATTTCGGGCGGCTTTGCCATAATGTACGGCGTAATGCAGGGGAACCCGTGTTTGTCGGGTTGAGATGGGCCAAGTGAGGTCTGAACCCTTTGAACCTGATGGCTAACACCAGCGTAGGGAGGCATGTCTAGTGACTGCTGTGACATCAAAAACCGATTTCGATTATGCGTTCGACGCCACCAAAGGCATCCAACGCAACAATCTTCCGCCGTTCGCGCAGCGCATGCGCAAGGCCGCTGACCTGGTTTGGGAGGAAGGCTACCAGCAGCCGTTCATCCGCGAGCTTGGCGAAGGTACACTGCAACGCGAACGTTTCGCCTTCTATCTGCTGCAGGATTTTCGTTATGTGAACGATTACGCCAGAGTGCACGCCCTGGGATTGGCTAAAACCACCGACCCTGAAATCATGGCGTTCATGCTCAAGGTGCAAAACGGCGCCCTGCAGGTGGAGACCGAAGTGCACCGTTCCTACTTGGCCAGCTATGGCATCACCGAAGAGCAGATGAACAATGTACGTCAGTCGGCCTTCGCGCGCGCCTACACGTCGAATATCCTTTCCATCGCCTACGGCAAGGACATTCTCGACATTCTTGTGGCCGTGCTGCCGTGCGCCTGGGTGTATGCGGATTATGGCTACCGTCTTGCCGCCGAGTTTGCCGACACGCTTGACGACAATCCGTACAAAAGCTGGGTCGACATGTATAAGACCGACGAATTCTGGCAGGATTCCGTATGGCTGCTCGATCATATCGAAAAGCTGGTAGCCGACGCGAGCGAGGAGCGCAAGCGCGAGCTGATTGACATTTTCGTGACCGGCGTGGAGAACGAGTACATGTTCTGGGCCAGCGCGTACGACATGCAGTACACGTGGAAGTCCGAATGGAATCAGGAGCGCTGACACCGCTCCATCGCATGTCTTCTTGACTTCCGATTGTTTATTTTCATTGCAATAGGGCGGATGCCTTCTGATTGGTTTTCAGAAAGCACCCGCCCTGTTATGTTTGGTCGCGTCAGTTTCCCGCTTTATTCGCGTACGAGACGAATATGCTCCACGTCATCGCGGTGGGAGCGGCGATAGAGCACGAAACGGTTGCCGATAACCTGTACGAGTTCCGCATTCAGTTCTTCGGCCAACCCCTCGCCTGCTTCCTTAGCCGTCAGTCCGGATCCGTCGAGCACAGAGCATTTGATGAGCTCACGCTTTTCGATGGTCTCGTCCGCCTGCTTGATGGCGTTTTCGCTCAAATCGTTCTTGCCGACCTGGATGAGCGGATTGAGCTTGGTGGCCAGGCCGCGCAACTGCTTGACCTGCTTCTTGGTTAATGCCATAACTTGTTCCATTCCTATCTATGATGCTTGCTTAAGAGTAGCGTGAGGGCAGTAAAACCTTGCATATCACTCCTCCCGCGCCTTTGATGGCGTTCACACCGTTTTCGATGTTCCTGCGCGTGTTCAGACGTGCTTCTTCGGCGATTTCGTTTTCCAATGCGATCAATGGAGTGCCATGCCCGTCCGGGATGGCCAGCAGTGTCCCCGACGCGGGCATACGCGGTCCCGCCATCTTCCCCGCTGCAATTACGTCAAGCAATGCGACGCTCTCATAGCGGTACACCAGTGGATAATGCTCAGCATAGTCCAGCGATCAGGGCCAACGCGGCAATGTACGACACACCCACACCGACTACGGCGATGTCACGTTTGGCAATCCGCATGATTCGCCAGTGCGTGCGCATGATGCCTTCCTCGTAACATCGTGCGTCGAGTGCAAGGCTGAGATTATCGGCATGGCGTATCGCTCCTGCGAATACCGGAATGATAATGGCGGTCATCGCTTTGATCCGCTGCACGAATGTTCCCGTTTCAATGCTGCCGCCTCGGACTGATTGCGCATCCACAATGGCTTTCGCTTCGCTTCCTAACGTGGGCAGGAACCGCAATGCGAGGCTCATCACCAACGCGATCTCCTGCGCATGCATGCCTAATTTTGCGAAAGGTTTGAGCAACGCTTCGAATGCGTCGGTGATGGCCGTGGGCGTGGTGGTGGCAAGGAATACCGCTCCGACGATAATGACCACGACGAATCTGCAGGCGTACAGTATGGCGATACGCACACCGTCGTCGGTGATTGGAATCGGCCCGATGTTCGTAAGAACGTTGCCGGATCGGACGAAGAATATATTGAGCAGTCCGCAGAACACGAACAATGCGAGGAACACGTGAACCGATTTGAACAGTTGTTTCACGCCGATGCCTGATATCGCAACGATCATGCCGGTCAGCAGTGCGGCCACAAGCAACTGCCAGAAGGATCTGATGGCGAACGCGGAGAACATGATCGCCAACGCACTCACCATCTTCACGCGCGGGTCAAGCCGTTCCATAAAACTGCGGTTTTCACGGACGTCTCCCTTTGCACGTCCGGAGTCAATCGCGTGCGGATTCTTCGAACCTGCCGTTTCGGAAGTGCCATTGGCTTCGATATTTCGAGTAGCGACATTACCGTTTTGTCTGCGATCAAGCGCAATCACTCGATCTGCGAGCACGTCGATTTCCGTTTGTGAATGGGAAATGATGAGTACGGTGACGCCTTGTGCGTGGAGGGTTTGGATGAGATCGTGCACGCGGGTTGTAGCCGCCTCGTCAAGTCCTGCGGTCGGCTCGTCCATAATAAGGATCTGCGGTTGGCATGCGATGACGCCCGCTATGGCGGCAAGTCGTTGTTGTCCGCCGGAAAGGTCGAATGGCGAACGATCGGCAAGATGCTCGATATGCAGCAGCGTCATGGCTTGATTGACGCGTTCGGATACCTGCGTTTCGTCAAGATGTTGGTTGCGTGGTCCGTAGGCGATATCCTCGGCTACGGTTTCGGCGAAAAGCTGACGTTCAGGATGTTGCATGACGTAGCCGATGGTGGCGTGCAGTTTCTCACGGTCCGCACGTTTGAGCGACTGCATATTGCCGTTGGTGCGTTGGCGTGCGACGGGAATGGTATTGATGGTGATGTTGCCGGATTGCGGCTGGTCAAGCGCGCAGAGAAGACGCGCGAGGGTGGTTTTGCCTGCACCGTTATGCCCTGTGATGGCCACGGTTTCGCCCGCATTGATGGTTATGGAAAGCTTATCGAGCACAGGCTTGTTACTGTTTGGATATTGGTATGTCAGATTACGGATTTCAATGATTGGTACAGCCGATGCTGGCTTTGATGCGCCATTTGCGATATTGGATTTGGCAATTGGGTTGTCTTCTTGCGCCGTGTCTGATTCGTCCATTTCCGGAATACTTGCAGTATCACCGTGAGCGCTTTGCACGATACTCCCGTTATCTAGGCGAATGATGCGGTCGGCATTGGCGAATTCGTCACGATGGTGGGTGACGAGAATGATGGTTGTGCCGTGCTGCTGCAATTCGTCAAGAATATGCATGATGTCGGCGCGGCCTTGCGGATCGAGCATGGCGGTAGGCTCGTCGAGCACGAGGATTTCAGGATTCATGGCAAGCATGCCGGCAATGGCGACGCGCTGTTGCTGACCTCCGCTCATTCGCGTGGGATCGGCTTCTCGCTGTTCGCTCATGTCAACTGCGTCAAGTGACATGGCGATCCGCATATCGATATCATCATGCGCAATGGCGAGGTTTTCCGGACCGAAGGCAACATCATCCTCGGTAATGGTGGTGACGATCTGATCTTCCGGATGTTGGAAAACCGCCCCGATACCATGCCGGGCGCCGCGGTAAGCGTCAGCGTGCGCACCGCTTTCATCGAATACGTTGTTTCCCAACAACGTGACATGTCCGGCATCGGGTGCGGCAAGCCCTGCAATGATGCGTGAAAGTGTGGATTTTCCTGACCCGTTTGGGCCTGCCAAGCATACACGTTCTCCTTGGCGGATGGTCAGGTTCACACCGTCGAGCGCCCAGGTCGCGCCGGCGTCATACGTGAAACGAATATCACGCAATTCGACCGCAACGATGTTCGTGTCGCTATCAGGATTCATGGAATCGTCTTTCATAAACGGAAGGAACCTTCCATACGTCGAAAGGTTCCTTCCTATTCATCAATATGCGGAATCGATATGGTGAACGAGGCTCAGCGGTTCAACAGGTTGGAGATCGGCTTGTAGATCAGGAAAGTGATCACGCCATGGATGGTGAATTTCAACGCGTTGAACGGCAAAAGCGCCGGCACGATCAATGCCACGACCTGTGCGGTGGTCATGTGCGCGTAGAACGGCGTGACGATCAGGTTGCCCACAATCGCCACCACCAAAGCCACGATAGCACCGACGATGATGCCGATGACCGCGCCCTTGCGGGTCTTGTTCCTGCGGTAGATCAGTGCTGCCGGCACGGATAGCGCCAAAGCCACGAGTACGGCCATAAGCGTGCCCCATGGGTTGGTGAACAGGTGCGGCAGGAAACCGAGCACGCTGACGATTGCCGCCGCTGCTGGACCGTAGGCGAAACCTGCTACCAGGCTGACAATGCCGGACGGATCATATTTCAGCCATTCCACGCCTGGCATGATGGGAAAGTCCACGAAGCTGACGGCCATCGACAGCGCCACGAACAGCGCATACATGGCGATGCGTTTGGTGGACCAGCGTCCGGAATCGGCCACGCCTGTGGAATGCGCGTTGTCGGGACGCGTCATGCTTTCGCTGGCGATTTCGGCGGTGTTGTTTTGGGTATTATTTGGTGAGGATACACTCATGTTGAGCCCCGTTTCTTCCATCCGGACTTTGACCGTTGGCCCCGGATTCTCACCGGATCAGCCGCTTTCGCGGGTCGCGGGCTTCGGCATGGGACCGTTATGAACGTCAGTCGTACCGTTACCGCCAGTAAGGATTTTCACCTTCCCTGAAACTTGCACGACAATATATACGCCCACCATGCGATATTCGCAACCTATGTTCCGTTTTTATCTTGCGATTTGGAACGCAAGATTCCTCCGACCGCACGTCACGACAACAGGCCGAGCAGGTCGTCCTTGCTGAGTGTGCCGACGCCTCCGGATGCGGTGCCGTCGGTGAACTGCTGGGCGAGTTCGCTTTTCTTTTCCTGAAGTTTGAGGATGCGTTCCTCGATGGTGTCTTTGGCTACGATCTGGTACACGTTCACATCCTGCGTCTGGCCGATACGATGCGCACGATCGGTGGCCTGGTTCTGCGCGGCCGCGTTCCACCACGGGTCGGCGTGCACCACTACGGATGCGCCCACAAGGTTCAGCCCCGTATTGCCCGCTTTGAGCGAGATGAGGAACACGGGAACATCGTTGCCATTGAATTCGTCCACCAGTTCCACACGGCGTTTCTTCGGTGTCTCGCCGGTGATGGTGTAGAAATCCACGCCCTGTTCAGCCAAACGTGCACCAATCAGGTCAAGGAATGAAGTGAACTGCGAGAATACGAGAACCTTCCTGCCTTCGTCCATGCACGTGGATACGAGTTCGCAGATGGCGTCAAGTTTGGCGGAAGCGTTTTTCGCATCCGCATAGACGAGTCTCGGATCGCAACAGATTTCGCGCAACAGTGTGAATTCCGCAAGGATTCGAATCTTCTTCGTATTGAAGTCGGCGTCCTTGGTTTTGGTAAGGGTGGCGCGCAACCGTTGCTCATGTGCCGCATAGAGTTTGCGCTGTTCGCCTTCCAATTTGACGGTGAGCACGTTTTCGAACTTGTCAGGCAAATCGGTAAGCACGTCTTTTTTCAGACGTCGCTTAATGAACAGTCCGACCAAAGCCTGCAGTTTGTCGGCCATGACGGAATGTTCAGAACCGGGTGCCATGATCGGCTGTTCGTATTTTTCTCGGAACTTCGTGTAGGTTCCCAGCAATCCGGGCATGAGGAAGTCGAAGATGCTCCACAGTTCGCTCAACCGGTTTTCGATGGGGGTTCCCGTCAATGCGAACCGGTGTTCGGCGGTGATCTGTTTGACGGCTTTCGCCAACTTCGTGGCATGGTTTTTGATGTATTGCGCCTCGTCGAGCGCCATCAATGCGAATCGGCAGGCGGCGTAATCATCCACGTCGCGGCGCAATAAATCGTATGAGGTGATCACCACATCGGTACGCTGCATATCGTTGGATTCCGAGGGGTTCTTCCATTGCTGCGCCACGGTTGCGATGAGTTTGCGACGTTGTGCTTTCGTGCCTGCCACGACTTCGATGGTGAGATCCTGCGTGAACTTCTCGCATTCGGCGGCCCAGTTGTATACCAGGGATGCCGGGCAGACAATCAACGCTGGGCCGCTCCCCTTGCGAGCTTCCACCAGTGACAGCAATTGCACGGATTTACCCAAACCCATTTCGTCGGCGAGAATGCCACCGAAGCCTTTGTCCCACAAGGTGGAAAGCCATTGGAAGCCTTCCACTTGGTATGGGCGCAGTACGTTTTTGAGGTTGCTGGGCACTTCGTATCGTTTCGGGTCGATGATTTTCACATCGTTGACATAGTCGACGAACGATTCGCTTTTGCCATCGTCATCAACTTGAGCATCCAAGAGGAACGCCTGATATCCGGGAATGGTGATTCTTCCGGAATCAAGCTGTTGCTCATCAAGGTCAAGATCTGTGGCAATTTGATCAAGTTCATGCAGATCGGCATTCTTCAGATCAACGAATGTACCGTCCTTGAATCGATGGTAGCGGCGATTCCTGCGGTAGGAATCCAGCAACGCACCGACCTCGTTCATCGGCACTTCGTCGGCTATCGGTGAGATTTCAACCAGATTCGAGTCGATGGACAGTCCAACCTTCACTGTGGGGCTGCTTGGCATCATCATGCCGTCGAACGCGGCTGTGGAGAACACCTGTCCGACCGAGCGCAAGATATCCACGCCTTCGGTGAGCAAGAGCAGAATCGTCTGTTCGTCTTCCTCGCGAACCCGCGCCACGTCAATGGAACTCCATGTCGGGAAAAGCTGGCGAACCACCTGCACCACGAATGATTCGCGAGCCGTATCTCGTTTGATGAGCGCCGCTTTCGACCGCGAATCCGGATTAATCACGCCTCGTAGTGCTTTAGCGGTCGGCACCAACTGGAACACGAAATCGCCGTATCGTGCCACAGCCTCACAGGTGATGCCCTGCAGATCACGGTCCAAGTAGAATTCGATCTGGCAGTCGACTCCCATCCGTTCGGCGACTTCCTGCGGAATATCGAAACCAATGCCCGCTTCGGTAAGTTTTGGCAGTATTGTTCGTGCGAACATGGGCCAGTCGTTTTCCGCGATGAACACGCCATCGCTAACGTTCGACGAGCACAATGTCATCAACGCGTCCACTGCGGGAAGGATGCTGTCGGCGCAACGGAAGAGTCCGCTCACTGGCATCATATGGGAATCCGTCGGAGTGCCGTTATGCTCGGCACTCATGAGGTACACGCCCCGCTGCCCAACAATCCGATCCGTGATGGTACGGTTCGACGTGATACGCACGCCCGACGAAGCGCCTTCCTTCGCATATTCGGCGATGAACCGAAATTGCGGATTGCCATCGAATATGGCGATAGTATGCGATCTGGACTCCCCTGGCGTGGCCACTTCGACATAGTCCGGAGCGGCGTCATCTGTATGGGCGAAATCATCCGGAGTGAGCTGCCGCGCCCTCTCACGTTCCTCATGCTTGGGAGCTTCCACCGGCCCACGTGCTATCAGCACGTCTTCGATGTAGTCCTGTTGCGATTCCGCTCCGAACAGGTTCAGCAGATCGCACAATTCCCCATCGGTAAGCATGATTTCACGTTCGATACGCACGTCTGGCGCGTAATAGTAGTTGTTCTGCAGCTGTGCAGCGACACGTGATCCGACAACACCTTGCAGGAATCGGAACAGCTGCAGCGAGAACGGTTCGAGCATGTCCGGAGTGTGGGTGAACGAGAGTTTCTGCCCGTATGATACGTATGCCTCGTTGTGCATGTCGGCTACGAATTTGGAAATGCTTTTGATGATATAACTTGCGTCGCCGCAGCCGATTTTCAACGTCAGGCTCCACAGCTCACGGTTCATGATCAGCGTGGGCTTCAGACATACGCTTCCCGGTTTCACTATGATGGAACCGCTCTTGCGTTTTGTTTTCGTGGCCCCTTGCGTAATGGCGCCTCGTTGTTCGTCGGCGAGACGGCTTTTCGCGTCGACGATGCGCTTGAGCACGTCAAGCTGCGCGCTTTGACCGGTATTGTCATTCTTCGCATTCAGCGCACGCATGTAGTCGGAGAGGATAGGCGAAGTCACGCCACTTTGCTTGAATCCGCGGAACCGTTCGGGCTGGTCAAGAAACAGCAGCAGCATTGCGGCGACATGCTTGCACATGCCCGTATAGCGGCGCCTCCCAGCCGGCTCCGAATCGAACTCGTCATCGTCCTGCACATGACCGAACGTCGATCCTGACTCGAAATCATCATAATCGTCGACGTAATCGTATTCATCGTCATCATCGTCGAAACTGCGATAATTTGGATTGTTGCGGTAGCTGGGCGAATATGCCGACGAATACGTGCCATAACCGCGCTGCGAACCGTTGAACGCCGGGCACGAGCAATACCTGGCCAAGAAAAGCTCATCATGCAAATCGAGCGTGGCCTGCACTTCGTATCGGCTGGACGGTGAGGTGGTGCCCCGCATATTGGCATGCAGGGTGATGCGATCGGAATCGGAGTCGTTCAGGCAATGCAGATCCGACATTTTCGCACGCCACTGGTTGGCGATTCCACGGGCACGCTGCAATACAGGCTGACTGCATTCGCTGCGTAGTTCGTCGGAAAGCCATGACAAAGTATCCGCCAACTGAACCCCAATCGTTCGCACATTTGTTCTTATGAAAGAGTATCAGCACAGCGGAACAGGAAAGCCGTGGCTGCAATCTCAGCCACGGCTTCACTCCATACAGGTTATATCAGCGGCAACGCTTGGCGAGCGGCTGCCATGGATCGAGTTCCACCGGTTCGGCTTGCCTTGTTCATCAAGGTTTACGCCGGTAATGGTCATGGCATGGTTGCTCGGGCTGTCGCCGTATTCGAGGCCGTGCGCCTTGTCGAAATCAAAATCAGTGGCAGCTTCTAGCACACCCGCAGATACCGCCGCGTTGGCCGCCACGAGATTGGCGCGGTCTGCGTTGAAGTCCTTGGCGTATTGCATGAGACGTTCCGATTTGATTGCCTTGCTACTGTTTGTTATATCGCCGATATTCGCCGTATGCCTTGACAGAAAGGCACGTTTCAGCCCCCATTTCGTCCTGTCCCAATTCCATTTCGCTTATATGTGGCAGATTCAGCCACTTGCGAAAAACCATTTCGCTTATATGTGGCACTTTCTTCCACGCCAGCACCTCCATAACCTCGGGAAAATACCCCCTTGTACGGTTTTCCCCAAAAGCATCTGCCACATATAAGCGAAATGACATCAGGCGGAATGGGAAATCTGCCACATATAAGTGATTTGACTTCGATTTGCGGGTACGCTGATAGCGTGTGAGAGTTTGGAGATAAGGAGCATATCATGCGTCGTCACAATTCGATGATGTCCGTATTGTCCGGATTGCTGGCCGTGGGGTTGGTTGTCGGCTTATCGGCTGGATCCGCGTTGGCCGTGGAACCGACCGATAATACCGGTGCCGGCCAGAGCGCCACTCAAGCGCTGGATTCGTTGGAGGTCAAAGGCCGTGCCCCGAAGACGGGGTATAAGCGCACGCAATTCGGCAAGGCATGGGCCGATGTAGATCGCAACGGTTGCGATACGCGCAACGACATCCTCAACCGTGATCTGACTGACGTGAAGCATAAGGTGCGTACGCACGATTGCGTGGTGAAATCCGGCCAACTGCATGATCCGTATACCGGCAAGGACATCGCGTTCAAGAAGGGATGGAAGACCTCCACAGCGGTACAGATCGACCATGTGGTGGCGTTGAGCGACGCATGGCAGAAGGGCGCGCAGAAACTCAGCCAGACGAAGCGTACCGAACTGGCGAATGATCCGTATAATCTGCTGGCGGTACAGGGAAAGGCCAACCAGAAGAAGTCGGATGGCGATGCGGCCACGTGGTTGCCGTCCAACAAAAGTTTCCGTTGCGAATATGTGGCACGTCAGATTGGTGTGAAGCACAAATATTCGCTGTGGATCACGCAGGCCGAGAAAGAGGCCATATCCAAGGTATTGTCCTCCTGCCCGACGCAGACCGTGCCCGATTACACGGGAGTCAAGGATTCCACCGCCGAGAAGACCACCGAATCCGAGCAGACAGAACAGACGCAGACCGAACAGCAGACCGAACAGCAGACCGAACAATCAGCTGAGCAGGCCCAGCAGAATCAGCAAACGACACAGGCACCTGTGCCCGAACCCGCTCCGGCTCCAGCTCCAGCTCCCGCGCCCCAGCCAGCGCCACAGCAGGATGTCTACTACCAGAACTGTACCGCGGCACGAGCCGCTGGCGCCGCGCCTATCTACCAGGGTCAGCCGGGCTACCGTTCACAACTCGACCGCGACCATGACGGAGTCGCCTGCGAATAAATCCAATACAGTGTCTCCGCCTTTCCGGTTGCGAGACGTATGGTGCTGAGGCATAGGAAAAGCGCCGGATTATCATCTGGCGCTTTTCCTATGTATCAGCATTTTCCGTGTTTCCGCGGTGCAGGTATGAGAACCGCTATAACCTGTGCAGCTGCGCGATATCATCGCGCAGCTGGTTGACGGTGTCCGTCAGTTCCCGCACATTGTGGCGCAACTGTTCCGTTTCCGATTCCGCCTCATCCGCGCGCTTGTCGGTCTCGTCACGAACACGGTCGACAATCCATGAAGCCAGCGTAGCGGTGACGATGCCGATCAGGGCAACGCCGGTTATCATCAGTCCGATGGCGATGCATCTTCCCTGCCATGTCACCGGGGACAAATCGCCATAGCCGACTGTGGTGACGGTCACGAACGACCACCATATCGCTTCACCGAAATCGGTGATGGAAGCGCCTGGAACCCCACGTTCCACATCCAATTCGGCAAGGGCGCCGATATACATCAGTAGTGTCACGCTGCAGCATGTGTACAGTGTGATGCGCCCACGCACCGCCATGCCACCGGTACGATTGAGCACGTTGAGCACTGCCACCAGACGCAGCAGTCTCAACGGTCTGAAGACGGGCAATGCGATGGACACCAGCATCAGCAGATTGTCTTTGAACCAAGTTTTCTTATCTTCTGCCAGCAGGATCGAAACGACGCAGTCGGCGATGAACACCATCCAGATGATGTTGATCACCATTTCACACAACAGGATATGCGTCCTCGCCAGAACTTCCCACGAATACGCGAACAGGAACACCAACGCCAATGCCGTCATGAACCATTCCGTCGCACGACGCCATTTGTTCAATGTCATACCCTTTCCTTTCTTCCCGACTGCCATCATACGGGTCTCCCCGCACGCGCGACCGTCAGCTTTTGATGGGCATGCGATTGTCGAGCGACTGACCGTTGGCGTAGCAGCGGACGTTGCCTAATGCAATGGAGATGATACTGCGTTCGGTGATCTCAAGATGGTTGCCTCCCGCCACATGTGGGGTGATGAGGCATTTCGGCTCGCACCACAGCGGTGAGTCGGCCGGCAGCGGTTCCGGTTCGGTCACATCGAGCGCGGCGCCACGGATTCGTCCTTCCGCGAGCGCGTCGGCAAGCGCTTGGCTTTCAATGGCGTTGCCGCGGCCCGCGTTGATGATGATGGCGTCAGGTTTGAGAGATGCGATGCGTTCCGCATTGAGCAGATGGCGCGTTGCCGGGGTGGATGGTACGCACATGGCGATCACATCGGCGTATTGCAGGACGTCGTCGAGGGAATCGAAACCGACCATATAATCGATGCCCGGCGCTTCGACGGCGGGATTACGGCGAATGCCAATGGTTGTCATTCCGACGTTTTTGCAGAGTCGTGCGAAGTGTGATCCGATGTCGCCGGTTCCGATGACGAGCGCCGTTTTGCCGTCGGGGCTGATGGCGCGGCCCGCGTCCTGCCACATGGCGTTCGGGTTGCTTGCCGCGTAGATGTGCAGGTTCTTCATGATGGCCCACATCATGGCGAACATGTGTTCGGAGACGCTTTGTCCGTAGGCTCCGGTGGCATTGGTGAGCATGGATCCGGGCTGTAGGATGCCGGGTCGCTGGTATTTGTCGACGCCAGCGCTCCAAGTTTGAAGCCATTCGAGCTTGGGGCATTGCGCGCATTCCTCGGGCGCGATGTTGCCGATGACCGCGGTGGCTTTGGCTTTGAGTTCCTCCGGTACTGCGGCGGTCCAGCTCATGCTTCCCCGTTGGGTCGAATCGCCGACGAATTCCTGTGGTATGTCTTTCGCGGCACGTATGAATTGCGCACGTTCGGATTCGGTCAACGGCAGGCAGTTGACGATCAGTTTGCGGTCGTTCCATATTCCCATGCGTTTTACCCTATGACAATCGTCGGATATAGGGTTTCACGTTGGGTTCTGGGTCAGACGCCGAGTTCGTCGGTGTCAAGGATGATGGTGACCGGACCGTCGTTGGCGAGCCGCACGCGCATGTGGGAGCCGAATCGTCCTTCTTTTACTTCGAGTCCTTGTGAGCGCAGGGCGTCGTTGAATCCGTGCCATGTCTGTTCGGCGTGCGCGGGCGCTCCGGCTTTCACGAAGCTTGGGCGGTTGCCTTTGCGCACGTCCGCGTATAGCGTGAATTGGGAGATGGACAGCACACTGCCGTTCACGTCGTGGATGGAACGGTTCATTTTGCCGTTCTCGTCTTCGAAGACGCGCAGGTTGGCGATTTTGCGGGCGAGCCAGTCGATTTGTTTCGCTCCGTCCGTGTCTTCCACTCCGACGAGCAGCACATAGCCGATGCCTATATGCTGTGGTTCGAATGTGGTGTCGACTTTTCCGTTTGTCTCGTCGACCACGTCGACGGTTCCTTCGCTGACTTTCTGCAATACGATGCGCATATTCCGTCCCGTTCTTTTCAGCCGGCGTAGTCGACGATGGCTTGCGTGACCTGTTTCAGGTAGTCGAGCGACGTCTGCCAATCGTCCGGCACTTCGATGGAATGGTTGGCACCAGCGTACGTGCGCACATGGTCGGTGAGCAGATGCGCTTTGGCGTCATCGTAGTATGGGTCGGCGTCACCTGCGCAGATTAGCGGCATCGGGCTGCTGGCAGTTCCCGGCAGCGTCGCGGGAATGACCGACTTGTGCTTGTCGAATGGCGGCGGATTGAGTACCGGGGTGAGCAGCACCACGCGCAATCCTAGCTTTGCGGAATGCGGATATGAGAGTGTGGAGAGCGATTTGGTGACGACCAGCAACTGCGGCTCCTCACCCGATTCGGCAGCATGTTCGAGCGCCGCCTTGCGCCATTCGTCGACCACGCGTTCCATGCAGGCGATCATTTCCGGAAACTCGACGCTTTCCGTCAGTTTCAGGTCGAGCCGGTCCACGAACCATCCGTTGGCCGCAAGCGCCTGCGCTGCCCAGTACAGCAGCGGTCGGTCTACGGTGTATCCAATGCCCGGCATGATGAGCACGTGCTTGCCGGTTTCGGTGTTCTTCGCACGGTTCTTACCCCATGGTGTGACCGCCGGTGTGACGTTTTTCGTTGTTGGTTGCGTGCCGTTCTTGCCCATGCTGTGTTGGATTCGCCTTTTCGTGTGTTCCGTCCGTCTTGGCCGGTCGTTGTGGCCGGCGTCGTTTCCCGTATTGCATGCTAGGCGGCGCCGGCTACAATCGTTTCCGTCAGTTCACCATGCATTGGTTGTTGTGGATTTTCGTGGCCATGTCGTTCGTTTCGGCGTCGTAGATGTTCCAGCTAGGTTTTCTCATCCCATATTTCATGGTGGCCTCTTTTCGGATGACTACGTTCATTGTATGAGGCATTGAACGCACAGCAGTCGAAACGGCCAAAACATCAGCCGAGCAGCTCATACACATTGCGCATGGCGAGCAGCCCGTCCGTCATCCACCGGTAGGCTTCCGTCATGTCACCGGAGAAATCCACGCCACGGCGCACCCAAAGGTGTCGGTTCTTCTTGTCGGCATCCGGTTCGTCCCAAATCACCTCGCCTAGATTTGCCAGTATCCGTTCAACGGAATCCCTCATGGTGTAGAGCTTCGCGTACTGGAACGTGTCGGTGAAGTACAGGTCGACCGTAATATAGCCGCCACGGATATTCAGCGTCCCATCTGGGTGGCAGATTTCCGAACCCACGCCGAAACTTGTCCATGTGTCGCTGTTTGTCTTGCGGTCGGATGGGTCGCCGTACGCGTCAACGAAGTCGGGCCGCGTCGCGGCGTATTCGTACAGACCATTCCAGAAGCTGCGCCGCAGCGAGATATTGCTGCTGACTTGCCGCAGTTCGTCCAAGGTGTATGTGATCAAATAGATGGCTCGACGAGTAGAATAACCTTATTACGTAAATGCGAAGTACAAACTTGAAGGAACAGGGAATGGGCGAACATAATTTCGGAGATTACATTGTCTTCGTTGACGAAAGTGGCGACCAAAGTTTGAAATCAGTCAACGCCAATTACCCTGTATTCGTATTATCGTTCTGCATCTTCGAGAAAACGCATTATTACACGCATGTAGTACCGGAGATTCTACGTTTCAAGTTCGATTTCTTTGGCTCCGACATTCCCATCCTCCACGAACGCGAGATTCGCAAGCGTGAAGGTGACTTCAATATTCTTATGCGTGATGACATCCGCAGCGAATTCTTCGACAGACTCAATCAAATCATGGTCGAATCCGAATACACAGTAGTGTCTTCACTCATTGACAAACGGAAGTACTCGCACTTTAACGCGCCAGACAATCCATACTCCATTGGCACGCAATTCGGCGTGGAGCGCGTATTTTATGAAATGCAGGAACGAGGTCAACGTGGACGGCGGATTCCTATCGTGTTTGAAAGCCGAGGGAGCAACGAGGACCGCACTCTTGAACGGGAATTCGAAAAAATGGTAAACCAATCCGGCATCGATGGACTGAAAGGAATGTTCGATTTCCATTGTGTTAGTAAGAAAGCGAACCTTCCCGGCCTGCAACTCGCTGATCTCGTGGCAAGACCAATAGGCGTACACTATCTTCACCCCGAACAACGCAACAGGGCATGGGAAATACTCCTGCCCAAGATGCGCACGTCACGTGACGGGAAACTGGCGGGCTATGGGTTGAAAATCTATCCTCTGTTCGACCCAATAGAGTTTGGGCCCGGAATCCACGATGCCCCTGCCTATCTGTAATGCCAGTAAACGAAAGGCCTTGGAATCTCTTCCAAGGCCTTCGCCGATCGGGCTCTCCCAATCCATAGAAGTTAGAATACAGCCTTGATTCCTAAAAGTCAAGATGTTGGCAAGTCTCCAAATCATTTCTCCGAGATTGCTTGTATCACTCATAGAATATCTATCAACAATTAAGGAGTGAAACGAGTGGCAGAGGTAGTGTCCGAAAGGTTGTGCACTTTGGATCATGGCCGTCCATGGCACGATGATCAGTTCGTTGTTTGCAGGGTGTCATCAATCGAGACATATCCACAAGTAATGGCGTGTGCTCCATTCGTTGGCGGTGATGCACCCGACACGAGCGCATATAAGCATAACTGTCCGGGAAGCTTCCCACGACGCGCATGCGCCGCCTGATCTCCCAGTTCAATCGTTCAATCATGTTGTTCATGCAGACCGTCCTACGGCGCCCGTCCGGGAACTCCAGCAACAGGTAGGTCGTGGCCTCGCCGCCATCCCGAGCCTCCGATGCTCCTTCGCGGCGGCCTGTTCGGCCTTGTCTAGGGCGGACTCGCGTGATTCCATGGCGAACACGGCTTGGTCGAACTGTATAATCCCCTTGGATATGGCTCCACATCTCTTTCCAATCGCAGTTTTTCACTGTCTGGCGACCGAAAATCGTACCCGACACGGCCCATGTCTTTTCCATCAAGGCCGAAATCCGAAAATTCGCAAGAATTCGGACGTTACCTACAGCCCTCGCCCCGACATTAAAATTACCCATCATCCCAATATCACCCAGTAATTGCGATAATGCTACCGCCTTTTATCTCATTAAATGGAAATGAGATTTAAATCTGTCGAACGCTCAATCTGCCTTCGAGCAACAATTTGTGCATGAGGTTCTTCCCATGATCTTTGTTCTCCATAGTAGATCCGTAAGTTGTTAGTAATTGAGAAACTTTATGGCACATACCATCACGAGCTTCGATTTCAGAGATAAGCTCCCCGTCGTCTTTTATCCAAGGCCTGTATAGGAAAATAAGTCTTACATTACTTTTGTACAAATCGATTTCGTCAAAAATCGCCTGAAAATACGAATAATCCGACGAAGCAAGTGAATGGCCATAGAATTTAATCAAATCAGTTGAAGTGCCCATCACCGTCCTAGGCGATTCTGGATACACCAGTTTCGATACATCCTTATTGCCAAGCAGAAGAAGTCGATACGTCTTCGTGAATGGTAGAACATCTGGTTCAGTCATATATTCTTTGCCATCTATTCCAAAAATAATATTTTCGTCCCGCAAACTGCCATGCACATTGACCACAGTAACGGAAAAGTTATCCAAAGATTTTTCAACAACTCTTTGAAACGGATTTGTATAATTGAAATCTAATATAGAAAATTTGTGATTACTATCTACTTGATAATTTTCTGGTAATATTTCAAATATCTTCTTTAGTAATTTCAGGGCATTTTCTTGATACTCAGAATTGTTCGCAACTTCCTGAGACAAATATTCTGCAAAGTCTCTCTCGAACTCATGAAGCTCTTCCAACATAAGTTCAGCAACCTCAGCAGTAGTCCATATGTTCATGGTATTACCCGTGTGACGACAATCAAAGTATGAACAGTATAAAAATTGCGCGACTCGTATCTCCGTTTTTTCAGAAAGCCATTGTGACACACCGCAATTAGGCTGATGAAGTATCTGCATTTCAGTTGCATCTTCTTCATTGAGAAAATCTGTGACGACTGAATAAGGTGCAGATCCATCTTCGTTTAATTGTGTCATCCAACCTTGAATAGCAGATTCAATATCAGACCAAGAACGATATACGTCTCCAGCTAGAATGACATCCCATGCAGTGATGCCATTCTTACGCAATCGCTGAATAAAAGACTCTCCATTCGTATCTTTAGCAACGGAGGAAAGTTCTACTATTTTCAAACGTGCTTTTTCAAAATCTGCGAAACGCGAATGAAGGCCACACTCAAGATCAAAGCCATTACCCAAAACAATCAGTTGATGCTGAGTCGTTTTAAGCATGTCTGAAATCTGTGATTTCGAAATCAACGACATTGAATCTTCCAGAAATTTAGTACCATAATCTTCTGTTTTCTCCTCACTCGGTTGAATCATTCTCGCAATAGACTCCCTGCCAGATGACGAAATCATATCCATTATGGATGGATGATTCTCATTAATCCAAGGAGAAAGCGAATTCCGTAATTTTTCTATATCAATATGCGGATATAGTTCTTGGATCTTTTCGTTCTGCGTTTTTATTCCTTACTATTGCTTCTCGTCAATCCGCCGATACGTAACCTTGCATTCCTTAACGCGGCGGAGCTGCTGATGGCGCAACAGCGGGTTAAGCCAATCGCCGTCAACGAATTTCTGGAAGATGTCAAGACCACGACCGGGAAGAATTTCCCAGCCGGTATCCGCGGTAATGGAACGGTCGTGCAAAGTGTCTCTGAATTCGTATGTGAGGTTCACGCCCAGCTGTGCGAACGTCGATGCCAATTCGTTCAAACCATTTAGCTGCGCTTCCACGAATCCAGGCTCATTATGCCCGGTCACCAGATGAACGGCTACATCCTCATCGGGATTTTTGCATCTCAGCAGCATTTCCAAGAACTCAGCCAGATTACGCAGCTGGTACGGCTTACGCACATACGCATCCTCTACAACGATTTTCTTTGCCCCGGCCAAGTAGGGGCCGAATAATCCGAAATACGTGATTCCACGTTGGTTCTCGACCAGTTCCCGCTGCTTTCCGTCGGCCTTTGCTGCAAAACGCTCGACCGGCGTCAACATCACCGCTTCTTGATGCCGCGCTACGGGCAAGGCATCGGCATTCTCAGAGGCACCAGCTTCTCCCTCGTTACCCTCAATTGCCACGGCATCATCGGCAACAGGCGCTTCCGCCTCACCCTTATCTTCCGAGTTCTCAACTACACGCCCACGCCAATACAACTGCGGGTAGTCAAGCTCCTCCAACGTCTGCACGGCGACTACTTCACCGTCGCTCGCACGCTTGTAGGTAAACTCGACTTCCTCCATGGTGGAGTCGATGCGACACAGCTGGTCCTTGACGCGCTTGCGGCCCTCGATGGCGCAACGCAGCAACGGTTCCATCTGTTCAGGAGAAGCATTGCCGTCCGGGTAGATGAGCTTCATCAATCCGGAGAACGTCTTTTTGATGCCGTCCTTATCTCGCGTGGACAGTGTGGAAGACAGTTCGAAATACTTTTCGAACCGGTCGCTGTAATCGGCATCGCGCAGGTTGTGCAGAATCTCCGCCAGATAGTCGACCACGAATCCGAATCCGCTGGTGAACATCTCAGAACGGATCTGTTCGAACTCCCAACCCGGCAGGTAGAAGTGGATGCGGTCTAGGAACGCCGGATCATGGTATTGCTTCGGCAGCTCTTCGAACAGGTCGGAGTTTTTCAGCATGTACGGCACGTTATGCGAGGTGTTGCCTACGAACGCCATGCTCGCCTCGCCTTGGAACGTCTCGACGCCACGGGAGAACGACTTGTTGGCCATGTAGTTCTTCATGATGTCCACCAAGTCCCGGCCGGCCTTCTTGGCCTTGCCTGCGAACTCGTCGAACGCCACCGTATCCCAATAGCCCACAAGCCCCAGATGCCCGTTGGAATTATTCACGAACAGTTTGGCCACTGTCACTTCCCCGCCGGATATAAGCATGCCGTGCGGTGAGAATTCCGAGTAGATGTGCGATTTGCCGGTGCCTTTCGGCCCGAGTTCGACCAGATTGTAGTTTCGTTCCACAAACGGCACCATGCGTACCAGATGCAGCAGTTTCACCCGGTCGGAGAATAGATCGGGATTGAACCCAATGGATTGCATCAGCAGATCGATCCATTCGCTATCGGTGAATTGCGAACGTTGCTGCATGTAGTTTTCGCGGTCATCGCGCGACATCTGAACAGGCTTGAGCTGTAGCAGCTGCCATGGCACTTCGCGTGGGTCGCCGGAATATGCGTAGCCGATCTGGCACATGCACCAGATGCCCGTCACCAGCAGTTTCGGATAAGCCTTTACAAGGCTTGGATCGACGATGACCTGGCTGATGCCGAGATTGGAGAATGTCGCCTCATACAGGTCGGTCTTCTCGTTAAGAGCCACCTGTACACGGTCGATAATCCTATGGCTCCCTTTCTCGCGGATTTTCGACTGGATAAGATTGGCTTCCTCACGATGCACATAGTTGTTTGCAAGAATGGCACGCACTCGATCCACACCCGACTCGATACTGGCCTGGTCGGTATTCGTGGCATATGCGCTGAGCAGGAACTCCAGCACATATGAGGGCACCAACGCATTGCCCTTGACCTTGTTCACCAGATCCTTGCGGACAGTGACCCCGGGGAACAGGTCAGTGATCTTGACATCCAACGCGCTCAGGGGATCCCCATCCGCGTTGTGGTCAGGACTTTCAATCCAACCGTTCTGGCTCATACCCTGCTCATTCATTGTGTTACCCCTTACGATCGCTTTCCTCTGTGCTCATCCAATTCAGTCGAAGAATCCGGCATCGTCGGCCACCACACCCTGTTTGAAGAAGTATCGTGCCTTCTGCTCAAGCATGACCAGCACATTTGACCCGGCTGTCTTCTCACGCAAGCGCAGTTCGATATTCGTTCCATTGAACCGTTCCGCGTCACTGGTCAGCATGAGCGTAGCCGTCACATGGCGTTCGCTTTTCTCCTGCCCAATCAGATCGAAGGCGACCGGCGTCTCATTGGAGATGAGCACATCATTGTCTGCCGCATCACGTCCCCACAATCCGGCCAATACGGTACGTGCGCGGACTTTTCCTCCAACGGGCTCGTTCTGGAAGAATTCCACAGTCAACTGTCTGCTGGAAAGCCTGTCGGTTCGTTGCAGAATAGTGAATTCCACAGCCCTCACATCATCGGCCGCAGAACGTCCCTTACTGACATGCAGCACAGGAACGACGATTTCCTGCAATGCTGCTCCTCCATGCACATACTTCACACCGGCGCCCTGCATGCGCAAGCGCATGATGGAGTTCGGCACTTGAATGCTTATGCCTTCATTCCGAACATCGTCCATTCCTATCTGCGCGGCATTGAATGTCACGAACGCACGACCCGGAGCAAGATTGGATCCGATGGAGAATCGTCTCTTTCTCACCCATACCGCATCGCCCTTGGGCTGTTCGCTCAACCATTCCGTACCGTCCAAATCTCGGTCCTGATAGAGGAATCCGTGATCCGCGGTGATGATCATGTTATGGACGTTGCCGCTGGCAAGTTTTTTGACTACTTCACCCAGTTCCTTGAACGTCTTCTCGCATGCGTCCACTGTTTCAGATTCCGTTTTCTCCGTATCACCGGTGGCGTCGATATGGTTGTGATACACATACAGCACGTTGCAGGATTTATATAGTTCTTTGATTTCGCTGACTTTCAGCTTTGTCAAATCGTCATATCTAATCGCTTTGCCGCCTACGGCCGAAAGAATGGCGGTGCGCGCTTCGATTCCTTTGGTGCTGCGTCCATCAGCCAGAACATACAAACGGTCTTTGCTGTCGAATTCGAGCGAGCCGTGCGGCAGCAACGCCGCCATACCAAGTTGCGTATAGGATGGTAGAACGCTGTATTGCATATTCAGTTTCGTACTGAAACGGCTTTCCCTGTCGATGCGTTCAGACAGTTCCTGCGCAACCTCGTAACGTAGCGCATCGGAAATGATCACGGCGATTTTTCTGCCGGCCTTCAAGGTCGGTGCGATTTCACGTTCATAGAAATTGGTTTGTGCGTCCACGCCTATGAACTTCCATTGGTTAAGCGTATCAACCTGCTTCTGCCAGGCCTGCCCCAGATCCTGTTGATATGCCTCGTAGGCGCTTTGCAAATCATCGTCCACGCTCACCGCATCCGGGTTGGCGCGATGCCATGCGAGCACATATCTTCTGTATGCGCCGTCGGCCTTGTATAGCTTTTCGGCATACAGCTTCATTCCCTGTTCCGGCGAACTGATAGCGCTGATGAGTTCACCGCATTCAGCCAGAACGGCACGGAGCCTGCTTGCTGCGGCAATGCACTCATATTGGCCGGTATATTCTGCATACCAGAGCTTTTGCTTGCGCCCGTTGATGATTCGTTGCACCTGGTCGTCCGTAATGGACTGCGAACCCAACCGTTCGAACAGCTTGTTGACGATCATCTCGTCCACGTCGCGGAACAGGTCCCGGTCGGCAAGCTCCTCCACACTCATGTCGGCGATTCGAGTGGACAGTTGCAATTCCTCCACGGCGTTCTCGGAAAGATTCTGCAGTACCGTGCGCATGTCGATGTTCTTATACCAGTCATCCCAGTCGCGAATGATATTCGCATAAGTGGAGACGGCGTTCCTGCCATCGGAGAATCCGTTCCATGCCAGCTGGAACAGCCATAGCACGAAGTCTTTCACCGTTGGTTTGGCTCCAGTACCAGTATTCACATCGAAATGGTAGATTCTTCGCGTGCCATTCCAGTGGAATTGGCTCAATCCCATTTTTTCGATTTCTTCGATGCCGGATTCGTCACCCTGCGAATATTGTGCAAGCAGCTCAGCCCAGATGTCTTGCATGCTGTGCCGATCCTCTTTCAGTTGCAACAACGTGGCGATCATCTTCGCTTGGAAATAGGTGTCGTCGTCGTGCGCGTTAAGACGTTTCGCGAAGCGCTTGGCACGTTCTTCACTGTCGAAGAACTTCGGTACACGCTTCATCACTTCCAACCACTTGTTTCGGGTGTCGGCGGAAGCTTCCGGTAGCGTTTCCGTAAGCGTCACGGCAAGTTTGTCCATGGTGAACGTGGGGCCATATGCCCGCTCCAAATCCAACAGCCAGTTGTCCTGAACTGCCGGGGCCGGCTCCGTCAGATATACGAGGAATTTTTGATTTGGCTGTTCGTGGAACATGCGGTAGCGCACCGTGAACGGAATGTACCGCCTGTCATTCTCATCCCCGATTTCCGGAGTGATGAGTTCAACCTCACGCAGTATCTCATCGGTGGCGCACTCGCCTACCAATGTTGCCACATTATCCACGTACTGCTTCTTATCGTCGCGCCAAAATACGATGCGCCCGCGTTCGCCCGGCTGGCTGAAACGTTTAGCGAGCAGTCTTGTTACTTGGCTATCCTCACTCATACGGTTCCGTCCTTTTCTTCGCTTCAGCGTATCGAGTAGCACGAGCAGCACCAATTTTCACTGCACTGCCTTCCTCTATTAGGCTCTTCAATATTCGTTGAGCCTGCCTTTCCTGCACGCCTAGTATCCGTATGGCGTCAGAGACAGAAATACTCGCATTCTTACGCAGCGCATCAAGAATACGCTCTTTCTGGGATGGAAGCACCGCAATGGCGGCATTCGGAGCAGCACTCGTTTTTGAAGTTGTTCCTTCCACAATCCCGTCATCAGAAAGCGAATCCCGTCGTAATCCCGTCACAATCCCGTCATCAGAAACTGCCTCCGAGCCATTGCGATAGATATTGATACGCAGATCCGTATCGCCGCCAAGGAATTCCGGTTCCGGCAATCCGGCATCGCGCACCTCCTGCATCACACGCAGGATGCCGCTCCCCCAATGCTCAATGTAACCCATGTACTCAAAGGCAGAGGCCAATGCCTCGTTGCGGATTTTCGAATAGCCCTGCTTCATGCGTTCAATGGTCTGCCCCATTGGCAAGCGCCCGGGCGAAGTGATCTCCAATCGATCATCGTAAATCGCGATCTGAATGCTCGAATGGTCGATATAGCTGCGATGTACTATCGCGTTGACAATCAGCTCTCGTATGGCATCCGGCGGAATCTCGTACACGTCCTGCCGGTACACGCCCTTGAATCGGGCACCCATATGGATGTTGCGCAACACATACTGGTAGGACTTTTCGATGAGTTCCTGCGGAGTGCCCGTGAACTCACGCCGATCCACAAACACAGCTTTAGTGGTTCCCTTGAACACGCCGCATTGCACCACGGACCGGACGGCCGTATTGCCGGTCAGAATCGCATAGGCATTGGTGGGCACCAATTGCCCGTCTTGTTCCGCCAGCACGCCCCACTGCAGCAACTGTTTCTCCGTAACCGTTTTGACTTTCGAGGGGTCTTCGGCATTATCTTTCGCGGTTTTCGTCAGACTTGCGCACAATGCTTCAACGTCTTCTTCCGTTACGGATAGTCCAAGGCACTGTACTTGGTCGAAGCTCCGATTGCTGCCTTCAATGGTCAGCTCCCGAATGGTGGGCTGGTCTGCTTGACGCGTGGTGCCAGCTACGCGAACGAATGTTCCTTGCTCCTGGCCGAGCGACTTGATATGGTACGGACGCTGCAAGCCGGGAGCGATCTCGGCTACGATAACCGTCTTGCCGTTCACATCATGCATGGTGATGTCGGGAATAATCAGCGGCTCGCAGCTATTGACGATGGCGTCCGAAATGGAGTCCATTACCGTGAACACCTTGTCTTCGGCAATACCAGCCACGCGAAGCGTCTGGTCTTCGACACCGAACACCAAGCAACCACCCTGTCCATTGGCGAACGCCACCGCGGTTTTGGTGTAGTTGATGCTCCTGGAGGGAGGTGTGAGCTTGTACTCCACATTCTTGGATTCGCCATTCAACAATGCCTCAATGCTCATGCTTCGCCCTCCTTGCCGTCGTTATGTATTTCCTTCTTCGCAGGAAGACCCCAAGTATTTGGAATCATACGCTTTTGCCTCGCTAAAGAGACTAAAGGAACAACTTCGTCAAATCCAAACCTATTAGCCAGTTTCTGCAACAATTCTTGCACGCCCCACGCAGGACCATCTCCATGTCTTTCAATTAAAAGCGAGTAAAAGTCAACGCAGGCCTTTCCGTTTTTTAATGGGATATTGTCAAAATTGTCAATCATGATTAGCTCGGTGAAATCATGGTCAGCAATTTTGGGAAAACTATCCGAAAGATACTGAACACCTTCCGCGAAGTGCTCATCCAGCAGCGGAATTAGTTTGGCAAAAGCAACTCGCTCTTCTTCACCCCAATTCCGCCCTTTGTCGGCATGACGATCTTCAATAAATTGATGGAGCCATAAATCCCATACCATATCCTTGTCTTTGGAATCGAGTCGGAATTCAAAGGCCCATGCAACCTGATCCATAAACAAAGCTGCATAAACGCCATCTCCAGCTGTCACCACTTTAGACAACAGCCTTGCTCTTTGTTCCTCATCCAATTCAGCATAGGTCGCCATCCGAAATACCTGCAGGAAAAACCCCTGTCTCTTATAAACATCCAAATGGGACAGACACTCGAACTCGTCAAGACAGCTTGCATAGAATGCAAGACTAATGAGCCGATTATTGAGATCTGGATACGGCAATAATACATTCCAAATAAAATCCGCACCTGCTTTCTCTACCAAGTTGGGTAACCAGCTTTCAGTGTTTTCTCGATCGAGAAAATGGAGCATATTAATATAGGTAAGCAAAGCCGTCCAAACAGGCCGAGAAAAGTCACCTTCATCATCTACAAAATGACGAATCACACTCTTTTCGGAATCATCAAAACCACTCCAAAAGTCAGGATCTTGATTATATCTCCAACGAATTCTGCCTATCCAGAAATAAGCAAGCTCTCCAGGCCAACAGTTCAAAGAATACGTAACTGGATCATTATCCCATTGTCGCTCATTAGATTTCTTAAATGTCGAACTATATTTAGCCCATAGCTGCGACGCAAGACAATCCATCACCTGTAAGGATTTTTGTGAAATGTCATTTTTCTCATGGTTAATCTGTTCATTAAGGAAGCCAGATACCGCATTTATTTCATCAAAACTCAGATCACAATTTGATGTGAGACAAAAATCCTTCATCAAATCAAGAACTGGTTCCTGAGAACTTTTCAATGACGACATGCCCCAACCACGAATAATGGCGCACCGATACTGCATCGCAGCGCCGCCTTCTTCATGCCGATTAACAAGTCCCCATAGGGTGAACCCTATCTGAGGATCGCATGCTGTAGCTTCCTGAATCCGATTGATGAAAAGATCAATATCCGGACCCGACCAACCTTGTTCATCCGTTTTGGCAAATAGCCTCTTCTCAATCTCAGACGGAGAAACTCTTAGAAGTTCAATAAACTGTTCATTACTAATTCCGGCACTTTCAGCGCTTCCCGAATAGTGATAGACAGAAAAATCAGAATGCTCTCTTGGTTTAAAACCATTCTCTCGAGCTAAGGCATCGCACCAATGCTGAGCTTCGGGCCAATTATCATCATATTTAAGAATCCATTGGAGAACATCATATTGTTCATAGCGAGCAATTCTTTCATCCGAAAATAATTCTAATAGATAATCATATTTTCCCTTTAAATACAAAAGGAGTTTTCGCTTTGTATTCTGTCCTATTTGAGGGGATGCTTGTTTGAGTAATGTATAAATCTCATGATGAGCATCTGAATCAAATAAATAGTCCCGATCAAGAATCCACTGTATTTTACGGTCAGCATCCCATACTTCAGAAAAAGCAATCGCATTAATCGTCAATCGTTTAAGAAGGGCTGAGCCGCTATTCCACCATCGTTCAATTAGCACATCTTCTTGTTCCGGATGACAATGCGTGTAATTACGAAGAATGTCAACAAAAGTTGAGGTCAAATCAGATGGACGCCAGTTCTGATCGCTAGGCTCAATTGACGGTCGATCGAGATGCGAAATCTCATCATGCTCCTGATAGGAGCACAATAACTCGCTTGCCTTTTTCAATCCATCTTCAGCAAAAGCCGCGGTAACGTTTGAGTTAAGTCTTTCTTCATCATTTATTCCGAATAGGCCATTACAAGGCCACATAATATTAGCCGTCGGTTTTCCGTCTTTATCCCAAGGAGAGGAAAATAGCTTCAAATATGGCCGGATTATGAGCGACAACATTTTTTCCGGAATAATTGGTTTGTCAGCAGTCAAAAAGTTGTATTGATTTTCAAAAATATATGGAGCAGAATGTTGTTGTATTGATGTAGAAAGGACCGCAAATACCGGTACTAAATCTTCGCGCCCATTCTGAATGCCAAAACCCACAATCTGGATTAATTGATTAAACAAGTAATCAGACATTGATGATTGAAGCTCACAAAGTACTCTTAATACACAATCCCTTTCTTCTGCCTTCTCTACAAAATCAACGATGAACCAGTCCAATAAAATCTTCTCGCTGGAAGTCTTTGGCTCACCTTCCACAAAAATAATCCTGAACCGATCCTCATTCAGCAGCCAGAATAACCACTCTTCCTTTTTTCCTTTAGCGCCTCCTTCCTCTTTCTCTCCTTTTTCCGCTACTTCTATTCGTTTTTCTTCCTGGCTGATAACATCGACGAAAGCTCGAGCGCCTTCATCGGTAGTAAGAGCCTCTCTCACATAGTCACTATTAACTTTGTCTTTCGGGACTCCATTTTCAATGATGCTTGGTAGAAACTTCCGATAAGCATCGTAGTTTAAGAGCAATCTGTCTGACCAAGCATTCAAGGCAATCACCAGCGCCTGATGATTATTCTCGACAGGATATGAAATCGGAATGACGCCACTATGTTTCCACCCAGCGGCGTTTCCCCTCGCCTCTTCCTCAGAGAGGAAAATGTACCGAGGTCTGGCGTGGGACGAAATGCCCAATGCAAGATATCGCATAATGACATCGCCAAAGCTGTAGCCAATGAATACAACCGTGTATGTCTCAAATAGCTTAAGTGGAAAACGTGTCGCCCAGCCCTCTGAAAGGTAAGCCCGAGCAAAATCCCTATCGTCAAGGACTATTTCGCAATCAGGGCTATCCACTGAACCATGCAAATACAACAATCCTGAGAAATCGCTGCCGATGGGGACAGCCGGTCCATAATAGCTTCTGCCTAAATCACAATTCTGCCTTTGCGCAGCTTCCTCAAGAAGAAGATCGTAATTTGTTGTCACAATGCGCGGAGTTTTTACGCTACTAGCAAGTCTGACGATGGCCTCATGTGTGGAATTGCAATGAATATCATCACCACGCATAATATCTTTAGTTCGCTTATGGACATTGAAATTATCAGGCAACATCCCGATAAAACGATCTAACTGCTCATCATCACAAGGCCGGGACTCGTCTGCCTCATCAGCAAGCATTGTAGCTAACTGATTGTAGGAGGGCAGATTGGCTGGAGGATTAAATGAAGCTCCCGCACCGACAAAGAAAACCACTTCATCCTTCGCGGCGGCGTCGAGTAACTGTTGAGGAATATTTACATCTGCCGTGATCCACATAAGCTGACAACTACTCCTTGCCCAACGGATGAACGGGCCAGGTCCAGGTGGAGACTTCTTTTCGCTTTCGCTCGATGGAGGGAATGGCACGAAGGGCTTTGCCCATGCGCAGGTAGTTCACCAGCACGCCGTCGTCCAGATCCATTTCCAGGTTGCGGGTAGCTAATGGGTACAGGGTCTGGTCCTCGTAATCCTTGCACTCAAGAACGGCCTTGCGTAGTTTGGCGACCTGTTTCTGGTCCGCGGCACGATCTGAATGTTCCAAGTTATCGGCGATGTCGGCGATTTTGTTGGCATAGTCACGCAGATAGTTGAGTACCACGTTTGTGGTTTTCGGCGTATACCGATGCAGGTACACCAGCGCCTTGAAGGTTCCCTTGTTGCTGGTTTGACTAGAGTATTGCCAGTAAATCGGTCGATTCGAATACATCTTCACATGATCGTTGTAGAAGTCGTTCACGAAATACTTGCGGATGCTTTTGCCCAGTACCTGTTCGATGCACGCGATGTTCGCAGCCAGATTCTCCTTGCCGAACGCGACTTCAAGGAACCTGCGGAACCGTGTCACAATATCATCCTCAAAGCAATCCGTTTCCGTAACCGGAATGACATTGTCCACATCCGGCTCGAACGATGGGTTCGGAATCTGCACGTGGAAATCATCAAGCGTCTCGCCCTGCGATGCAAGAATTAATCCCGGCTTATCAAGCGAATATCTGCCGAACATACAGCCCACCGCATAGGAAATGAGTTCCTTAACGACATCTTGGGCGAATTTCTCGTCGCGTACTTCCGGAGTGTCCTTCGGATATGCGAACGCGACGTTTCGTTTCAACGACACGCGTTCCAGTGGCACATCGCATGGCACATCACCACGCACGCCATACGCATCCGCAACCATCTCGTTATTACGGATCTCACGCTGGCGCTGTTCCTCGGACACGCGGTGCCAATACTCCCGAAGATGTAATACTGCATCTTCAAGCAAATTTCCTGCTTGGGCACCCTGATCAGGGTCAAGCAACGCAAACCGTTGGAAATCCCATGACGTCTCAAAAGAATCCCAATCCTTTTCACTTGCAGATACAAGCTCTTTCTCACGGTCGCGCCAGTTAGCTGAAATACCAAATTTGCATGGAAGCGATCGAATCTGTCCAACTTCAAAATTAAGTGTCGGAGATAATGCCTGCATAATAGTTAAAGCCGTCGTCGAATTAAGAAAACAGTTTAATTCAGACAACAAGGTTGAGTCCGATAAAGCAACGGCAGCGTCGCTATACGCAAATCCATGATTGCGTCTTCGGAAAGAAGGCTGCCCAGAACTGATTTTTGAACATGCTAATGCATTTTTGAATGTTATTTCACGATTTCGTGGAGTCGAGCCCGGAAAATCAAAAAGTTTCTTCCCGTTTTCAGTCCAATCAACAATATATTCATTGTTCCCAGACCAACGGCGGAAGTCGCCGCCTTTATCACATGGAACCCACCTTTGCAGTGGAGTTTCCTGCAAAGAGATTCGGTCAAATTGAATTGTTCTACAGTAGC
>CWHB01000001.1_pt1 | contig 81417 bp, 58 predicted proteins | sample 670591 | NCBI WGS metagenome assembly CWHB01 (sample SAMEA3735853, study PRJEB9488) | human gut metagenome | biome: ENVO:mammalia-associated habitat; material: ENVO:feces | place: Malawi | collected 2009-02-27
AGATGCGCTACCAGCTGCGCCATAGCCCCGTGGAGCTAGCCGGGTTCGAACCGGCGACCCTCTGCTTGCAAAGCAGATGCGCTACCAGCTGCGCTATAGCCCCATAGTTGAAAAAAAGCGGCCGCGCCGCTCTTAATCACTGTGGGCCCGGGAGGACTTGAACCTCCGACCTCATCCTTATCAGGGATGCGCTCTAACCACCTGAGCTACGGGCCCGTTCCTGCTGCACTGTTAAGCACAACGAGTTAAAATAATACGTGATAATCAGCGAAAGTCAAAATCAGTGTGTCTTCGGCGTGTCGTGACATAATGCAGACATGCCGAACAATCATCGTAGCCAGCGTAACAACAGTGGGAAAGCCAGCAGGGGAGCGCGCAATCGCAATCGCATGCTATTGGAAGAAACTGTGCGAATCGCTGGAATGACGGTGACCATCATGCGTAAGCCCATCAAAAACATGTATCTGCGCATCAAGCCACCGAATGCGCAAATCGTCATTTCCGCACCTTCTCGCATGTCACAAGCGGCAATTGCACGATTCGTGACGGAACGCAAACCATGGATCGAACAAGCGCAACACACCATGCTGCAAGTCAGGGATGAACAGATCCGTCAAAGCGATTTCAATGGTTTGGACGGTGTGAATGGTTCGAATGGTCCGGAAAATCTGAATGGTCTGAAAAAAACGGGCGGCGTGGGCGATCGAAACAATCCAGGCGATCCCAATAGCTTGAATAATCCGCGCGCTTTCGTGTGGAACGACGCAACCAGAAGGCGAGCGGTGCAGACTATCAATGCGCAACTGCCGGTGCTGCTTGCGAAATGGACGCCAATCATCGGGCGCGAGCCTACGCATATCACGTTACGCATCATGACGTCGCGATGGGGGTCATGCACGCCGAAAACCGGCCGCATCCGACTCAACTTGCAGCTTGGTCTTATGGATCCCAAATTCCTGGAATACGTGCTTGTGCACGAAATGACGCACCTGTGGGAAAACGGGCACGGAGAGGGCTTTCAGCGGCGTATGAGCGCATATTTGCCGCAATGGAGGCAATTGCGGCGTGAGTTGAACCGTCACGTTGTACTATGACGCTCGCGATGCTGTTGCGTTCGCCGTTGCGTCTGCCGTCACGCTGCCATGCTGCGATGGGTTTGCGTAGGGGCGATGCTGTTGCGTTGCCTGTGATGTTGGAATACTTGCGATATCGCGCCGTTGCCGTCACATTGCGCAGATTGCCATGACTTGCCACGGCTTGCGAATGTTTGATAACGACGTATAGGTGATTCGTATAGCTTTTTGTGTCCATAAGATGTTCAAAATGCTGAACATCCGCGATTTGCAAGCCTACAATCATGTCAGCTGAAACGTTTGCATGCGAACAGTCATGCAGAAAGATCGAACAAGTGAGGAAGGGACCGGCCATGGCTGTATTGAGAAAAGTCGGCATTATCGGAATCGGACACGTGGGTGCGCATGTTGCAAATGCCGTGCTTTCCGCAGGACTGGCCGAAGAACTGAAACTGTGCGACATCAACGATCAAAAGGTAGTCAGCGAATGTCAGGATTTAAGCGATGCGTTGAGTTTCTACCCGCATAATTGCGTGATCGGCAACTACGGCACGCAATACGAGCAGCTAGCCGACTGCGACGTGGTAATCAACGCTGCCGGCGACGTGAAAACCAGTGCCAAAAATCGTGACGGCGAACTGTTCGTCACCACCGACATTGCACGCACCTGGATCTCCCGACTGTTCAACGCAGGCTTCCACGGTGTGATCATCACCATCTCAAATCCGTGCGATGTGGTCGCAACCGCAATCTGGCACATCACCGGCTATGATCCGCGCAAAATCATCGGCACCGGAACCGCGTTGGATTCCGCACGACTGCGCAACGCCATTGCGAAACGCGTCAACGTGGACCAGAAATCAATCTGCGCATACATGCTGGGGGAGCATGGCAATTCGCAGTTCGCCTACTGGTCGAACGTAAACATCGCAGGCAAGCCGCTCACTCAACTCGCGCAAGACAATCCGCAACGATTCACTCTTGACGAGGAGGAAACTGAGCAGGACGCCTGCCGAGGCGGATACCGCGTGTATGCCGGCAAAGAGTGCACGGAATACGCCATTGCAGCCACCGCGGCACGCCTTACGCAAGCCGTGCTCTGCGACGAACACTATGCGACCGCCTGCTCCACGCTGCTTACCGGCGAACAAGGCGAAAGCGGCAATTATGCAAGCCTGCCGTGCATCATCGGCGCGAACGGCGTCGAAGAAGTACTCAATCCCACACTCACCGAAAGCGAACAGGCCAAATTCCACGCGTCCTGCGAGCATATCCGCGCCAATATCGCGCAACTTGCATGGTGGGACGACGAATGTCATTCCACACTGCGTAGCTGAATCTGTGATTAAATCTGCGGCTGAATCTGTAGTAAATCGACAGATTTAATAACGTGACAAACGTAATAGACAGACTTGCGATTACTGATGTTGATATTGAACATATGAAAAATCAGCATTCACATAATCGCAAGTCTGTTTTTATTTCGATTTATCTCGATTTATTTCGATTAATTTCAGATTATTTTGCAGTCTTTACGGATTTCGCAGTATCGTCATCAACCGTATGCTTGCGGATTTCCAGCATTTCGATACGACGGCCGTCCACTTGCGTGACAGTCATGTCGTAACCGTCGTCGGAAGGTAACGTATCGCCGACTTCACCCATCTTGCCAGTGTGCGCCAGGAAATAGCCGGCAACCGTCTCGTACGGGCCGTCCTCAAGCTCGATACCGGTCAAATCAGCGAAATCCTCAATCGTCATACCACCTTCGATAGTGGCGACGCCATTGACGAACGCAGTACGTTCCGTGCGTTCGCCACCCTTCTCCTCTGGCAGATCGTATTCGTCGCGAATATCGCCGACCAGCTCCTCCGTCATATCCTCCAACGTGACGATGCCGTCGGTACCGCCATATTCGTCGATGACCACCGCCAGATGAATGCCGCGCTTTCGTAGCAATTCAAGGCTCGGCAATAGCTTCGACGTGCCCGGCAGCGAAATGCCCTCGCGCGTCACGTCGGCAACCGTCCGTGCTTTGGGGTCGCGGATGTCAAGCAGATCGCGCACGTGCACAAAGCCGAGCACATCGTCGAAATCCTTGCCGGTCACCGGATAACGCGAGTATGGCATTCCGCGCACGTACGCGGCCGCCTCCTCGATTGGCATGGCACCATCCAGAAACACCACGTCGGCGCGCGGGCGCATCACTTCCGCCACAATCGTTTCGGACGCGTCGAACACGTCGTCGAGAATAGTGCGCTCATCCTTGCTCAAGTTCGTATTGGTGTTGACGAGTACGCGCAGCTCCTCGTCGGACACTTCGCTGTCGGTCTCGTTCGGATCAAAACCAAGCATGCGCACAATAATGTTCGTATTCTTGCCGATCAGCCAAATAATCGGCTTGCACACTTTCGCAAACACGTGAATTGCGGGCACCACGGCACGCGCGATCTGCTCGTTGCGCTGCATGGCGATACGCTTCGGCACCAACTCCGAAATCACGATCGAACAGTACGAAATAATCAACGTCAGCACGATAGTGGTCAGGGGAGCGGCCACGCTCGTCGGCACACCCCAACTTTCGACGATCGGTACAATATACGGCGAAATCGAGGATTCGCCGAACGATGCGGAAAGAAAACCGCTCAACGTCACGCCGATCTGCACGGTCGACAGAAACGTGTTCGGATCGCGTGCGATTTGTGCGACGCGTTTTCCGCGGGCATCCTCCTGTTCCATCTGGTCGATCTGTGATCCGCGCAGACTGACCAGCGCCAGTTCGGTGCCGGCGAACACCGATCCGAGCAGCAGAAAAACGAAGATCAGGAGAATGTTCAAACCTAGAGACATGGTTCCACTCTATCGAGGTGGTATGTCAAAGTGTCTGTATCTCCTGATTTTTTGGATTTTCTCAATTATTCTTAGATTGCTTAGCTTCGGATTGTTCTTTTTCGGATTTCTGTTTCGCAAATCTCCGTTTTCCGAATTGTACTTCGTTTCAGAAGCTGAGAACCTCGACTTTGCCGGAGTCCAGCTGGTACCTTGCGCCGACGATCATGAGTTTGTCAGCTGCCAGAGCCTGCTGGATCGCTTCGGATTGTTCCACCAAGAGTTCGATGGTGCGCGCGATGTGCACGCGTTCGAAATCTTCGCTGGATTCCAATTCCGACTCGTGTGCCTGCCAGATCGAGAAACCGACAGTGCGCATCATGATCGAATCCGAATCGCAGATGCGTTCGTCGATGTCGGAAATGCTGTCGGCGGCCATCAGCGAATCTTCCGCATCGGCGGTCAATTCGTGCAGTAACGCTTCGTAATCCTTGGAAACTTGCTTGATCGCACCGCAATTCTGATGGCCGAGCACTACCAGCAAACGTACGCCGAGTACGGTCACCGCGTATTCTAGGGACGCAATCACGGCTTCGTCGATGATTTGACCGGCCGTGCGAACCGTGAACAGGTCGCCAAGACCGGAATCGAAAATAATATCCGGGCTTACTCGCGCGTCGGAGCAGCTCAGTATGGCCGCTTCCGGTGCGTGTGTGTCCACAAGTGCCTCGCGTGCTTCAGCGCCACGATTCGGATGTTCCGGTTTGCCCTCCGCAAACCTGCGATTACCTGCCAGCATGCGGCTCCAAACGCCGCTTGCCGTGCCTTCGACCTCGTCTTGGTCTACAAACAGTTCGTCTGCCATTGACTTCACCCCTCATTGTTCAGGTTAGCCAACATCATACGTTTTGGTCTGACCGTTCGCTGGGAAATAGAGCGATATCTCGCTTATGTATGGCAGATTTCGTGTTCTGTCCGGTGATATTTCGCTTATGTATGGCAGTCCCAAAGGTGAAAAACCGGAAAAATGTACCCCCGAAGTGGGTTTTTCGCATGATGGTCTGCCATATATAAGCGAGAAGGCTCATGACAAGGCTCCGATTCTGCCATATATAAGGCAGATATAGGTATGAAAAAGGGTCCCCGATCGGCAGTGCGAACGGGAACCCTGAAAGAAACTGGCTAAAATCAGCCCGTGTTCTGCAGGCCTGCTGCGACACCCGACACGGTGCACAGGATCAGGTAGGTGTAGTTCGCCTTCTGTCCGTGCGTGAGCTCTTCCTTGTCCACGCGCTTGCGCAGCTCGCCGAGGGCGAGCACCTGGGTGGCGGACAGCGCATCCACGTACGGCGAGCGGATGCGGATGGCCTGGCCGAGCACGTGGCGGTGCTGCAGAGGCCACTTGTCACCTACGATCTCGAGCACCCACTTGCGGGTGAGCTCCATCTCGTCGAGGACCTTCTTGTTGAGGTCCTCACGGTCTCCGAGAGCAAGGTACATCTTGGCGATGCGCTCGTCAGTCTTGGCCAGCGACATTTCGATGTTGTCGATGAACGTGGAGAACAGAGGCCATTCCTCATATGCTTGACGCAAGGTGTCCAAATCGCCGAACTGCTCGCACGCGGTGCCCAGGCCGTACCATGCGGCCAGATTGATGCGCGCCTGCGCCCAGGAGAAGATCCACGGAATGGTACGCAGATCGTCGAGGGACTTGGCTCCAAGGCCACGTTTGGCCGGACGGGAGCCGATCGGCAACAGGCCGATTTCGGTCAGCGGCGTGACGGTGGAGAACCACGGTGCGAAATCCGGAGTATTCAGCAGATCCAGGAAGCGATTATGCGCGACTTCGTCGAGCTTGCTTGCCATGTCGGCATACTTCTCGGTCATGTCGGTGTTGCGCTTCTCCACGCTTGGAGCGGATTGCAGCAGCGTTGCGGCCGCCACGGATTCTACGTGGCGGATGGCCAGAACCGGGTTGCCGTAACGTGCGAAGATGACTTCGCCCTGTTCGGTGAGCTTGAAACGGCACTTCACGGAGCCGACCGGCTGTGCGAGCACGGCACGGTTGGCCGGGCCGCCGCCACGGCCAACGGCGCCGCCGCGGCCATGGAACAGGGTCAAGTCGATATCGTGCGATTCGGCCCACTTGGCGATGCGCTCCTGTGCGGAATGCAGTGCCAGAGTTGCGGACGTCGGGCCGGCATCCTTCGAGGAATCGGAGTAGCCGAGCATGACCTCAAGCTTGCCGCCGGTGGCCTTCAGACGAGCCTGCACTTCAGGAATCTTGATCATTTCCTCAAGCACGTCCACCGAATTCTGCAAATCCTCAAGCTGTTCGAACAGCGGGATTACGTCGATGGTCGGTACATCCTCGGGGCGTGCGAACGACAGACGGTTCAGCTCGTACACGTCCTTGATGTTCTGGGCGCTCTTGGTGAACGAGATGATGTAACGGCGGGCGGCCTTGACGCCATTGCGCTTCTGAATCGCGCCGAGCGCGCGGAAGGTGTCGAGCACTTCGTGGGTCATCGGCTGCAGTTCGCCGCGTTCGCCGTGCAGACCATGCTCGCGGATGTCTTCCAAAGCGCGGGAATGCACCACGGAATGCTGACGGAACTCCATCTCGACCATATGGAAGCCGAAGGTTTCGGTCTGCCAGATCAGATCCTGCAACGGGCCGTACGCGGAACGCTTGGCGTTGGCGTCGGCGAGGGAACGCTGCACGATCTTCAGATCGGCGATGAAATCCTCGCAGGAATGGTACATCAGGTCGACATCGCGGTCGATGGTGGCGCGAAGACGATCGGCCATAACCAGCATGACTGCGCGGTGCAGTTCCTTGGTGGAGATCAGAGCTGCCTTGTCGGTAAGGCGTTCGCTCATCTCCTTCTGACGGTTCCACAGGCTCTTGAGCTCGGCGCTCGGTGGCGTCGTGGTGGATTCCATGGTCAGGTTCTTGCCGATATGGCGGGTCTCGATCTCGAGCGCTCCCAGCACATGATCGCTGAACTTGCGAGCCACCTGACGGCTCACCTTGGCGGTGACGTTCGGGTTTCCGTCGCGGTCGGAACCGATCCAGCTGCCCGGATGGAAGAACGCGGGGCACACCGGCGGCACCAGGCCGGCCTTGTCTCCGAGGATCCAATCATCGAAACGGCGATAGACCTGCGGAATGGTGTAGAACAACGTGTTGTCGAAAATGTCGAGGATGGTATCCGCTTCCTCAACCGGTGTCGGCTTCTTCAGTGCGATCGGGGAGGTGCGGAACAGCGCGTCGATCTCGTTGAAGAGACGACGGGAGTTTTCCTTCTTGTCCGAGCCGCCAAGCAGCTTATGCGCTTCGAGCAGCTGGGAGATACGGCGAATCTTGCCTTCCACGGCCTTACGGCGGGCTTCAGTCGGATGCGCGGTGAACACCGGGTGGAACTCGAGCTGGTCGAGCAGTTCCTTTGCCTTGGCCGGACCGAGCTCGTTGATGAGCTGGTGGTAGGCGCAAGTCATTTCGTTGACTGGATCGACGGGCGCGGTGTCCTCAACCTTGGATTCGCGCTGATGCAGCACGGAAACGCGATAGTTCTCCTCGCACAGATTGGCGAGATGGAAGTAGGTCGTGAATGCGCGGGCCAGCAGCTGTGAGTCTTCAACATTCATCTTGTCGATGGTGTTGACCGCGTTCTGCAGGTCGTCCTGCTCGGAATTGGTATCAGTCAGAATGCCGGCGAAGCGTTCGGCGCTGGCATTCAGTGCGTATTTGCGCACCTCATCGAATGTCGCCAGCAGCTTTTCGTCGAATTCGCCGAGGACCTCGCGAAGAATCTGCAGACACAGATCCATTTCTTCTTTGAGGGATGCGGGAAGATCGCGCTCTTCGGGACCCTTGGTTCCCGTGCCGGACGAGACGATAGCTGCGTCCGCAGGCGTGATCTGTTGATTATTATCTGCCATCAGATCTCCTTCTCCGAACCATCGGGTTGCCCGGTCTGTTGGTCCTTCGCGGCACCTCCGCGATTGTTTTGGCCATCTGTTGCGAGCCCACAGCCCTAAGTTCGGTCGGTAATGCACGACCATTGTATGCGCGGCAAATCGACAGTTTGGTTACGGAAATACCGAAAATGTCCGCATCGTGGTCCGGTGGTGTCCACAAAGTGAAATTGACTGAAATTTCGAAAATCCTCCGACCAGTCCACACGTTAGACCTGAACCTGTGAGCGCACAATACGAACATGAACATGAGACAAATTTCGAAAGCGCGGAAAAAAGCGCTTCGGCCGTCAGCAAATTCCATACGCACTCCATTCCGCTCGATATGGAAGATATCGAACGGGATTGGGACAAGCCGGTTGCTGAAGCGGGAATCGCAGCAAAAGCCAGCGTGATCGTACGCGTCGGCATGCTCGATCTTGGCGCGGGCACCGGAAGTTTCCGTGTCCGCGAAATGATGCACCGCATCGCTTATCCGCTCGGCGTGCACGTACGTGCCGACGTGAACCTCACCGACATCGAAGCCTCCTGCACCGACGGCAAAGACCGCATTACCGAAGTCATCGACCTGCCAACCACCGGCGTCAATACGGAACGCATTTGGCTGCTCGAGCACTTCGCTGACTGGTTCAACGTGAACCTCGGCAAAGGATCAATGTATCACAGCCAGTCCGACGTGTCAGAAGGGCTTATGCAGCATCTCGACAAGCGTGATGCGTCGCAGGTGTCGGCCGACCTGTCGAAGCGTCTTCGCGAACGTCAGAAGGCCGAACAGAATCAGGAGGGGTCCGACGATCCCGTGCTCGACGCGCTTGAAATGGTGACGGAACGCGCCGAAGCGACCGATACCACCGCACAGCCGCTGCACTTGCGTGACATTGAAGCGGCAAGCGAGCATAATCGCGGTGAACGTGAAGCTGAACGTGAAACCAAGCGTGAAACCGCCAGCGCGGCCAACGTTACGTCAAGCGAATCGACCACGAAAAAAGCGCGTAAAAATCGCAATCATAAGCCGCCAAAAGGCCAATACGCCGAACATTTCGACCATGTCGGCAAAGAAAAGAACCAAACGCAAGGCATCACCGTTCGTCAAGCGCACGAACGACTCAACATGATCGAGCGGCGCAAGCCCCTGTATTCGCCGGCATTTGCAGGATTCGCCTCGGCCTGCGCCTGTGCATCCTTCGTGTTCCTGCTTGGCGGCGGCCCCTTCGACATGATCGGCGCGTTCATTGGCGCGGGACTTGGCCACTGGCTGCGCCGCCGCCTGTTCGCCCACCATCTCAACCAGTTCTTTGTGACGTTCGTATGCGTGGCCGTCGCGGCACTCGCCTGCACGGGCACCCTGCGATTGATTGGTATTTTCGAGCCCGTCGCATTGCAGCATGACACGGCTTACATCGGTGCCATGCTGTTTGTGATTCCTGGATTCCCGTTGATTACGGGCGGACTTGATATGGCGAAGATTGATTTTCCGTCAGGTATTCAGCGCGTTGCGTACGTGTTGTGCATTATTTTGATGGCGACGCTCGCAGGGTGGATGGTCGCTTCGATCGTGCATTTGAATCCGGAAGGATTCGAGCCGTTGGGACTCAATCCGGTTGTCAATTGCCTGTTGCGTTTCGTGTTCGCATTCATCGGCGTCTGGGGCTTCTCCACTATGTTCAATTCCCCGCAGCGCATGTGTCTTGTGGCCGCCACCATTGGCGCCATTACCGACACCTTGCGCTTGGAAATCGTTGACATGGGAGTTCCCGCCGAAGCCGGCGCATTCATCGGCGCACTGCTCGCAGGCCTGCTCGCCTCCGCATGGCGTTCCGCGGTTCATCGCAGCTGGCTCGCCCCACATCTCGGCTACCCGCGCATCTGCCTGACCGTGCCGTCCATTGTGATCATGGTTCCCGGTTTGTACATGTATCAAGCCATGTTCCACCTCGGCCAATTCGACACCTTGAACGCCCTCGACTGGGCTTTCCGCGCCTTCATGGTGATTATCTGCCTGCCGATCGGCCTAGCCATGGCCCGCGTTATCACCGATAAGTCTTGGAGATACGACATCTGAAAATCTGGCAATGGAGCGTTATCTGCGTTGTTTCTTAGTCGACGTACCTTCGTACGCCTTCCTTCGGTACGCCTTGGTACCGCACGCATTGCCAAATTTTCCCTAGAATCCAGAACGGTGCATAACAACTCGCAGAATTTCGGAATTTGGGCGAGTAAATGAGATAAATGCGATTGTTGCAATGTCCGACCGGTACATTGGGACAATCGCATATTTTTCAGAAGAGATTCGAAAGAAATTCGTTTCGACAGAGATTTGAAGAAAGAGATTCGAAAGAAATTCGGCTAGAAATCTAAGAAGAGAGAATTCATGGTTACCAAAGATTTTTGGGTGCTGCTGGCGATGGTCATCTATTTTGTGGCCATGCTCACCATCGGCTTCATCTACTCCAAGCGGTCCAATTCCTCCACCCGTCAGTATTTCGCGGGCGGTCGTGGCGTTGGTCCGTGGCTGACGGCTTTAAGTGCCGAAGCCTCCGATATGAGCGGCTGGCTGCTCATGGGTCTGCCGGGCGTCGCCTACTTCACCGGTGCCGCCGACCCGCTGTGGACGGCCCTCGGCCTGGCTCTCGGCACCTACCTCAATTGGAAGCTCGTCGCACGGCGTTTGCGCCGCTACTCCGTGGTGGCAGGTGACGCGATTACCATTCCGGACTTCTTCTCCAAACGATTCCATGACAAACGCAACATCGTCTCCACCATCGCGGCGTTGATCATCCTCGTATTTTTCTGCGTGTATGTCGGCAGCTGCTTCGTGACGGTCGGCAAACTTTTCTCGACCCTGTTCGGCTGGGACTACCACCTGACCATGGTGATCGGTGCGGCCATCGTGTTCGCCTACACCTTGATCGGCGGCTATCTTTCCGTGGTCGTGACCGACTTCATCCAAGGCTTGCTCATGTTCTTCGCGCTGGCCGTGGTGTTCATCGGTTCCGTGGCGTCCGTCGGCGGCGTCGACAACACCGTCGCCTTCCTCAAAGGCATTCCAGGATTCCTTGACGGCACGCAAATGGCCACGCCAATCCTGAACGATGCCGGCGAGCAGATCATCAAAGCCGGTCAGGCCATGTTCGGCGCTCCTACCGAATACGGCGTGATCACCATGATTTCCATGCTTGCGTGGGGCCTTGGCTATTTCGGTATGCCGCAGGTGCTCGTGCGATTCCTGTCGATCCGCAGTTCCGAAGAGATCAAAAAGTCCCGTATCATCGCAACCACATGGTGTGTGGTGTCGCTTGCATGCGGCGTGTGCATTGGCTTGGTTGGTCGTGCGATGATGCCGACGCAGTTCGTCACGCAGTCCGCTGCGGAGAACATTTTCATTGTGGTTTCGCAGGCGCTGCTGCCAAGCTTCATGTGCGGCATCGTGGTATCGGGCATTTTCGCCGCGTCCATGAGTTCGTCTTCATCGTATCTGATTATCGGTGCTTCCGCGGTTGGTGAGAATATTTTCCGCGGATTGCTCTACCGCAAGGCTACTGATCGTCAGGTGATGATGGTTGCCCGCATCACACTGCTGGTTATGTTCGTTTTCGGCATTGTGGTTGCATTCGATCAGAATTCGTCGATTTTCCAAGTTGTTTCGTATGCGTGGGCTGGTTTGGGCGCTTCATTCGGTCCGCTGATGCTGTGTTCGCTGTATTGGCGTCGTACCAATAAATTCGGTGCGATTGCAGGCATGCTTTCCGGTACTGCGACCGTGCTGATTTGGCATAATTTCATCAAGCCGCTTGGTGGTGTCTTCGCTATTTACGAGCTGCTTCCGGCGTTCATCATCTCACTGTTGTTCATTGTGGTGGTGTCGTTGTTGACTCCGGCTCCCGATGCTGAAGTGTTGCACGAGTTCGATCATTATCTTGATGATCCCGATGATCGCAAGGTGGATGACGATTTGGTTGCAGCGGAAATCGCTTCCGGCGAAAAGCGCGCGCAAATCTAATCAAACATAATGTGGCACATGCCACTCAAACGCAACAAAGGCCGGATTGCACAATACGCAATCCGGCCTTTGTCGATGCTGAAACGCTGTTTAAAGCATGATTATGGCGTTTCTGGAGCTTTAGTAGCGCATGCCCATGGCGTCGCGGACTTGCTCCAAGGTTTCGTTGGCGATGGCGTTGGCCTTCTTGTTGCCTTCGGCGAGCACGTCGCGCACGTAATCCATATCCTTGGCGAGTTCCTCGCGGCGGGCACGATGCGGCTCAAGGAAGCTGTTCACCGATTCGATCACATACGCCTTCAGCGCGCCCGCACCGGAATCGCCGATCTCCTCGGCGATTTCCTTCGGATCACGACCGGTGACCAAACCGGCGGTCGTCAGCAGTGCGGAAACCTGCGGACGTGCGATCGGATCGAACGTGATGCGACGCTCGGAATCGGTCGGACTCTTCTTGATGAGCTTGGCGGTCTCCTGCGCGGTGGCACCCAACATGATGGAATTGCCGTACGACTTGCTCATCTTGCGGCCATCCAAGCCTGGAATCTCCGGCGCTTCAGACAGAATCGCGGCCGGCTCGGGGAACACCGGATGCTTCTTGGCGTAACGTTCGTTGAAACGACGCGCGATGGTGCGCGTGATCTCGATATGCGGCAGGTTATCCTTGCCGATCGGCACCACATTGGCCTTGCAGAACAGAATGTCGCATGCCTGATGCACCGGATAAGTCAGCAGCAGGCCGGTCAGCGCATGGCCGGAAGCTTCCATTTCCGACTTCACCGTAGGATTGCGATGCAGCTCGGCCTCAGTCACCAACGACAGGAACGGCAGCATCAGCTGGTTCTCCGCAGGAACGGCGGAATGCGTAAAAATCATGGTCTTTTCCGGATCGATGCCGGCAGCCATGTAATCAAGCACCAAATTGAGCACATTGTCTTCGATATGCTCGGTCGTGTCACGATCGGTGATCACCTGATAATCGGCGATGATGATATTCGAATTCACGCCGCGATTCTGCATGGCGACGCGCTCACGAATCGAACCAAAATAATGGCCGAGATGCAGGCGTCCGGTCGGACGGTCGCCGGTAAGCATGGTGAACTTGCCCGGATTCTGTTCGATTGCGGCGAGCGTTGCGTCGGAACGCTTCTTCGCGGCGAGGAAGCTCGCGCTCATTTCATTGCCGACAGCGGTGATCTGCTGCTCCTGGGTTTCGTCCGTCATACGTGTCCTTTTCTTAAGAAAATCAGCGATTTTATCGTAAAAGTCTGAGCCGACAACGAAATATGGCACAACAAGTGGTACTCTCTTGTTTGATGAATTGATAGCACAGTAATCCTCAGGGGGTCAGATGGGCCGCGGACGTCAAAAAGCCAAACAGCAGAAAATAGCCCGAAAGCTCAAGTACCTGACCACCGACACCGATTACGATGAGCTCGCCAAGGAGCTCGGTGCCCAGGAGCCTGGTTCGGGTTCTTTTGATCCTTTCGCTGATATCGAAGCAAAATATTCTCACGATGCGGACGCTGAAGATGAGATTCCTGAAGATGTTCAGGAGTCCGCGCAGGGCGACGCCGAGGATGACCTCGACGAGTATGCGAAGTGGGCCGCGGAGGCGGCGGCGAAGGCCACGAGCGGAGAGTTCCCGGCAGCCAAGTCCGCCGCACCGAAGCCACACAAGCCCATCCCGATGCCGATGCCCAGCGCGCTGAAGCCGAAGAAGCAGGACTGATCGGCATATCAGGTACTTTGTGAAACCGCGATGCAGATATGCCTGCTAGGTGTATCCGCATCGCGGTTTTGCTATGCGTCTTTGTGCCTGTGACGGTCTTCTCGCAGCCTGTCACACCAGCGGCAGTAGATCGCTTAAATCGTCACGTTCGCCGACGGCGGTGATGCGGCCGGCATCTTTTTCCTCCTGCCAGCTGGTGATGCCGGCGGCGAGCCGCATCCACACGTCCGGTTCCAGTCGATCACGTCCGGCGGTGTGAGATTATGCGGATCGGATGCCGGTCCGTCGAGAATCTTGATGGCACCCCACGGTGCGACACGCACTTCCACGCCCTCTCCGGGCGCTTTTTTCTCCAGCAGATGCAGCGAGTAGCGCACCGCCATCGCCCACAGCTGGCGTGGCAATCGTGGAGAGAATTCCAGACGGAAATCGCGTGCCGCGTCGGTATTCATGGGAATACTGTCGGCGATCATGCGATGAGACGTTTGCAGCCATTGCGCAAATGCGTCATGTCCCTTATGCAGATCTTGTTCTCGAATAACAGCCATACGTGTTATTTTGTCGCTTGCAAGCGACTATGATGGGGTGTTGCAGACAGCGTAGTCACAACTGAATAGGGGTGTGAAGAGAGGAAAAATATTTGCGATTGCTGACAGCGTTCTCAATTTTGTTGCATGTCGTTTGCATGTTGTTCACAACGTTTTGGCAGCCGGTTTGCATCATTTTTGCAAACGAATGCTGACCTGTAATCGCTTGAAATTTCGTCTTTTTTCTGATTATGTAGTATGCTATGTATGAGAACGTATGCATGATGTTACTTAGTGTTCATGTAGCCGCTAATGCAAGGACGCTGGAGCAAGGCATAATGTTTCTGGAGAGTAATCCGTCAAAGGGAGTCGATTAATGACTGAAATTACCGCACCGAAGTCCGCGATTACCGCGGAGCAGTTCGCAGATGAGATCCGCGAGCAGCTGAAGTACACCCAGGGCGTCACCGTCGAACAGGCCAAGCCGGCCGACGTGTATGTCGCCGCGTCCGCCGCGGTGCGACGCCACCTCATGGATTCCTGGTTCAAGACCCAGGCTGACATGGTCAATGGCAACACCAAGGCAGTCGGCTACCTGTCCGCAGAATTCCTAATGGGTAAGCAGCTGCGCAACGCTCTGCTCAACGCCGGTCTGACCGAGCAGTTCAATGCTGCGGTCAAGGAACTCGGCTTCTCCGTGCAGGACGTCGTCAACGCCGAGCATGAGCCAGGCCTCGGCAACGGTGGTCTCGGCCGTCTGGCCGCCTGCTTCATCGATTCGCTCGCTTCGCTGGGCGTGCCGGCATTCGGTTATGGCATCCAGTACAAGTACGGCATCTTCGAGCAGAAGTTCGACGGAAACGGCAAGCAGATCGAAACCCCGGACTACTGGCTGACCAACGAAGAGCCATGGGGCCACATCGACTACAACCGCGACCAGAAGGTCTCCTTCGGCGGCGAAGTCGTCGAAGAGAACGGCAAGAAGGTTTGGAAGCCGGCTTGGTCCGTGCGTGCAGTCCCGGTCGACTACATGGTTCCGGGCTATGCTTCCGGCCGTGTGAACACCCTGCGCCTGTGGACCGCCAAGAGCTACGACGAGTTCGACCTGCTCACCTTCAACAAGTCCGAGTACCTTGATGCCGTCAAGCCGCAGGTCGAAGCGGAAAACATCTCCAAGATCCTGTATCCGGAGGATTCCACCCCGCAGGGCAAGGCGTTGCGTCTCGAGCAGCAGTACTTCTTCGTGTCCGCCTCCATCCATGACGCCATCCGCGTCTTCTACCCGGGCCAGGACAAGCCGGATCTGACCACCTTCGCAGACAAGATCACCTTCCAGCTTAACGACACCCACCCGGTCATCGGCATCCCGGAGCTCATGCGCGTCCTCATGGACGAGTACGGCTACGATTGGGATACCGCCTGGACCGTCACCAACAAGACCTTCAACTACACCTGCCACACCCTGCTTCCGGAAGCCTTGGAAGTGTGGCCGTCCAAGCTCATCGGCGAACTTCTGCCGCGTCACCTCGAAATCATCGAGAAGATCCAGGACCAGTTCGCAGCCGAGCTCAAGACCAAGGGCGTCGACGAAGCCACCATCAAGGACATGGCCATCTACACCGGCGACTCCGTGCGCATGGCCTACCTGGCCACCTACGGCGGCTCCCACGTCAACGGCGTTGCCGAGCTGCACTCCCAGCTGCTCAAGGACGTCACCCTGAAGAACTTCTCCGACGTGTATCCCGACAAGTTCACCAACGTGACCAACGGCGTGACCCCTCGCCGCTTCGTCAAGCTCGCCAACCCGCGCCTGTCCGACCTCATCACCGAAGGCCTCGGCACCGACAAGTGGGTGAGCGACCTCGAACTGCTCAAAGGCCTCGAACCGCTTGCCGCAGACGACGAATTCGTCAAGAAGTTCGCTGCCGTCAAGCAGGCCAACAAGGTTGACTTCGCCAACTACGCCAAGCGCGAATACGGCTTCGACATCGACCCGAACACCATGATCAACACCATGGTCAAGCGTCTGCACGAATACAAGCGCCAGGCACTGAAGATCCTCGCCGTGATCGCACGTTACGCCGACATCAAGTCCGGCAAGATCTCTGCAGACGACGTCATGCCGCGTACCATCGTGTTCGGTGCTAAGGCCGCTCCGGGCTACTATCTGGCCAAGCAGACCATCCAGCTGATCAACAACGTCGCCCGCGTCATCAACAACGACCCGGACGTCAAGGGCAAGCTGAACGTCTACTTCCCGTGGAACTACAACATTCGCCTCGCACAGCACCTCATCCCGGCCACCGACCTTGACGAGCAGATCTCCCAGGCCGGCAAGGAAGCCTCCGGTACCGGCAACATGAAGTTCGCTCTCAACGGTGCCATGACCGTCGGCACCCTCGACGGTGCCAACGTCGAAATCCGTGAGCGCGTCGGCGCTGAGAACTTCTTCCTCTTCGGCATGACCGTCGACGAGGTGGACGCCCTCTACGCCGAAGGCTACGAGCCGAAGAAGTACTACGAGGCCGATCCGCGCCTCAAGGCCGCCATCGACATGGTCGCAGACGGCACCTTCTCCAACGGCGACAAGACCGTGTACGAAGACCTCGTCCACGATTGGCTCACCAAGGACTGGTTCATGACCCTCGCCGACTTCGGTGCCTACACCGCCATCCAGTCGGAAATCGAGGCTCTCTACGCCCAGCCGCTCGAATGGAACCGCAAGGCCCTCATCAACGTGGCGAACTCGGGCTACTTCAGCTCCGATCGTTCGATGGAGGATTACCTCGAGCACATCTGGAAGACGGGTCCGCTCGCAGACTGACGGAGCGTTATCTGCGTTGTGGAAGGCTCGACGTACCTTCGTACGCCTTCGCCTTCCACGCCTTGATACCGCACGCGTCAGTCCACTCGCTCCGCTCGCCTGATAGCGCTAGATAAGGCGTGATGACGAAGGGACGATTCTTTGGAATCGTCCCTTTTTGTGTCTAAATAACAAAAAGCCCTGCGCGAAAGGGCGGCAGGGCTTTGAAAAGAAGTAGGAATCAGGCGGCTTCGGGAGCGGCAGCGGCCTCAGTGTCGGCTTCCTTGGCTTCTTCGGCATCCTTGGTCAGACCAAGATCGACAGGAGACGAGCTGTTCTCCCACGGCTCCTCCCATGGATCGTAATCCGGATTCTGCTGCTTGTACACATACAGACCGATGACACCGGCAAGCAAAGCTCCGAAGAGCAGTGCGAAGAACTTCCAACCGTTAGAAGACTTGTTCTCCATGACGGCTCCTTTCCCAAATATCGGCGAACATTGGCTGACCTGCTCGTTCAAGCCAACTCTGTTCACTATATTAATTCCTTGAATGTGTTGATTGGGTGGATTTACGCGCCGAGGATTCACAAGAATGCAATCATTTGCAATGATTTCGCGGATTCGCGGATTCGCACGTTCCAGTAGGGTTGAAACATGGCTTATCAACGTTTCAGTCTGTTTCCCGATTCCCCGTCGTTCAAAGACCTCTTCTCTGCACGTTCCATGAGGTACCGCTGGCGCAACGGCGATCCCGTGATCACCGTCGCGATCATGGTGATATGCGTCGCGGTCTGGATTGTCGAAACACTATTGAAAATCGCCTGGCCGGCCAGCTACAACTCGTTCGTCGGCGCAGGCGTATTCATGCCCGCGCTGGCGACCCACCGCCCATGGACCTTCATTACGTCAATGTTCCTGCACCAGCCGGCCTCCCTATGGCACATTCTCTTCAACATGCTGACTTTGTGGTGCGTCGGGCCCGTATTGGAACGCATGATGGGGCATCTGCCATACCTCGCGCTATATGTGCTGTCAGGACTCGGCGGAGGTGCCGGCATGATGGTCTGGGCACTGTTTTCGCAAGACGGTTGGGTAACATCTTCATACGGCGCTTCCGGTGCGCTATTTGGCCTGTTCGCGGCCATTCTGGTGGTATACCAGCGCATTGGTATCGATATTCGATCCATGATGATCTGGATGCTCATCAACTTCCTGATGCCGATCATCACGCCGAACATCGCATGGCAGGCGCATGTTGGCGGATTCATCATCGGAGGCGTGTTCGCTTGGCTGCTGGTTTCGGGCCTGCATGCGTTGCGCGGCAAAAGCCTGCAGCAGCGCACGCTGATTTACGGCGCAATCATGTTGGTCGTGATTATTGCGATTGTCGTCGTATGCAATATGGGTAATCCATTTCGCGTAAACCCCCTTCTTGGTATGTTCTTCTAGTCGGTAGGTAGAAAAAACGTATTCGGGGAAATTGCGGATATGCAGTTATCCACATTTGTGGATAACCTTGTGGATAAGTGAGGGTTGAACTGTGGGTAAGCCGGGGATAACTCGGTGCATTATCCACAGAGATATTCACAAAACGGCGAATTCCCCGGCTTTTCAACGGTGGAAAATGTGGATAAACCGTCTGTGCATGGCGAAAAAATGGGGAAAAATGCCGTTCTATATCTTGTGGATGGCCGCAAGGCTGTCCACAAGATATAGACGCTATCCACATTCGTCCACAATAATCCACGACTTATCCACATATTGCGAAACTAAAAAATCCCCATAATAGATGACGAATCAACAAAACGAAATCAGGTGCGTCACCAATGACAATCATGAATGACAAGACGCGCGAATTCGTGGCGATGCATCGCGACGAGGACGTGCGCGAACTGGCGTTGAAAGCCAAGCGCGTAGACGGACTCGATTTGCCGTTGGCGCTCGACCAGATCGCCGGATGGCAGATCGCAAGCAAAAAACTGCCGCAATGGGCCTCCTGCGAGGGAATCGTATACCCTCCGCACATTTCCATGGAGCAGTGCTCCTCACAGTTCACCGCCCAATACAAGTCCGAAATCACACAAACCCTGCTCGTACCATCCGCAACCGTGTACGCCAGAGTGTCCGATTCTGCCGAATCGGACATGCAAACGGCAAAAAGTGCGCTCCACTTGTCCGATTCTGCCGAATCGGACACTCAAGAGGCTAAAGCGGGCTTACGGATGTCCGATTCTGGAGAATCGGACACATTGGTGGCGAAGAGGGCTATGGTGGATCTGACGGGCGGGTTCGGGGTGGACTTCTCGTATCTGGCGCGCGGATTCAGCCAAGCCACTTATGTGGAACGGCAACGGCACCTGTGCGAACTGGCCGAACACAATATGGCCGCGCTGGGGCTTGACCAGGCTCGCATCGTGTGCGGCGACGGTGTGGAATACCTCAGTCAGATGGATCCGGTGGACTTTATCTACCTTGATCCGGCCCGTCGCGACGAGCATGGCTCGCGCACTTACGCCATCGAAGATTGCACACCGAATGTGCTCGAATTGCGCGACCTGCTGCTCGCCAAATCGCGCTTCACGTTGGTCAAACTCTCGCCGATGCTTGACTGGCGCAAAGCAGTCGTCGATTTCGACGGGGCCGTACGCGAAGTGCATATCGTGGCCACCGGCAACGAATGCAAGGAACTGCTGCTGGTACTGGGACGGCCGGCGCAGGCGAATGCGCGCGACAGCGTGGATGGTGCGGGTTCGTACCGGCGTCTTGCGCCGCACGTGTTCTGCGTGAACGACGATCAGCGGATCGACTATGATTCCGCCAAATATACGCAAGGCCTGCGCATTGGCGGCAAACCGCTGCCGGATGCGAAAAGGTACTTGTATGAGCCGAATGCGTCGATTATGAAGGCCGGCTGTTTCGATCTGGTCGAAGAACGATTCGGTGTGACGCAGATTGGTCCGAGCAGCCATTTGTTCGTGTCGGAACAGCAGATAGCCGATTTTCCGGGACGAGGATTTGCGATTGAAGCAGTCGGAAGCATGAATAAAAAAGATACAAAACGATTGCTGAATGGTATGAAACAAGCGAATATCGCGGTACGTAATTTCCCGCTTACGGCACCGCAGTTACGCAAGAAATTGAAGCTTGCCGACGGTGGAACGGTCTACCTGTTTGGTACCACCATGCAAGGTGGCGGTCATGTGCTGCTGCGCACGTCGAAAATCTGAACGAGCAAACCGGAAATTGAGAAAAAGCACGAGACAAGTGATAGGCGAGTCGCAGAAATAGCAAGACGATTGCGAAAGATGATAGTGTCCGAAAGATTACGCAATCTCACCGAAAGCACGACAAGTGCGAAAAATTACGAAAAGCTTGCGAAAGGATCGTAAAAAGGGTATGCGAAAAGGGCGTCTGACTGTACGAAGAAGTGCAGACGCCCTCGCTTCAAACGTGCTACTGAGGCTGCCTAAACAGTAAACGCGAAACGGTGGGTCAGCGCCACCACATGGTCATGATGAATCCGATCATGATGATCGAGAACGCGATGGCCAGATTCCATGCGCCGATGTTCGGAATCGGGTAGTCAGAGGTTAGGTAGTAGACCACGGCCCAAATCAGGCCGATGACCATCAGCGTGCAGAACAGAGGCACAAACCAGCGTGGATTGGACTTGGTGCCCTTGATGGTCTCCTCCACGCGGCGGGTGTTTTCCGCCTGACGGTTCATCATGCGCTGCATCTGCGGGGTCAGAGCATCCTTGTCGACAGTGGCGTTCAGCACCGCTTCGACGCGGTCCATCGGAATGTCGAGATCGTCATCGTCGTCGGAATCAGTGGAAGCGGATTCGACGGTGGTTTCCTCAGCGGCATCCTGAACGGTTTCGTTGCCCTCTTCAACGGCAGCGGTGTCACCCGTGGACTGCAGATCGTTCTGATCGTCCGCGGTGGTTTCGTGCAGCTCTTCGTCAGCCATCAGCATAGTCTCCTTTAATAGGCTAAAAGTCATAATAGTGGGTAGACTCGAAAGCGGCGAACTTACAGCGTAAAAACTGTTCTCAATCACAGCGAATGCTTAACAGGAATCAGGAAGGTCCGCATGGCGAAGCACACCGGAAAGCACGCCGCGAAACGGTCGAAAGTGGCCGGAGCGGTGGCATTCCTCGTGCTCATGTTCTCCGGATTCCTACTCGCCACGAACCTGCGCGTGAACCGTTCCGTCGTGGTGTCCAACGATACCGCCGAACTCGTGGAACAACGCGTGAAAAAAGTCAACTCCCTGCAGACGGAAGTCGACGCGCTCAGCTCCCGCGTGAACGATCTGAGCAAAACACTGAGCAGCCAGGACGACACCGACTTGAAAGACAGCGAAAGCGCAGGCAACGGCACCCTGCTGCCCGCGGTGGAAGGCCCCGGACTCGTGGTTACGCTCGACGACTCGCCGCTCTGGGAAAACATGGTCGACTCCAGCGGGTCGACATCCAACATCAACGATTACGTGGTGCACCAGCAAGACATCGAAGCCGTAGTGAACGCGTTGTGGGCGGGCGGCGCGGAATCCATGATGATCATGGACCAGCGCGTGCTCTTCAACTCCGCGGTGCGCTGCTCCGGCAACGTGTTGCTCCTGCAGGGCAAAAAGTATTCGCCGCCATTCACCATTTCCGCGATCGGGCCGGTCGATAATATGAAAAAAGCGCTCGACAGTTCGCAGGACGTGACCATATACCGGCAGTACGTCAGCGCGTTCGGCTTGGGCTGGCAGGTCGACGAAAAAGAAAAACTGCATTTCGACGCGACCGACGCGCTGCAACAGCCGCTGCAATACGCACAGGCGATGAACAAGGAAACGGGCGAAACACAGTAATCACAAGATGTGCAGGAATCGCAAGAGGGGAAGTAAACGATGAAGCACGTGGCACGCAAACAACGTCGCAAAAGCGTGGTCTGGACGATACTCGGCATACTCGCCGAACTCATGCTGACCGCAGCGGCCATCTGCGCGCTTTACATCGCATGGCAAATGTGGTGGACGGGCGTGCAAGCCGAACACAACCAAATCGAAACGCGTCAATCCGTATCATGGTCCGACCCGGGCCAATCCGACAACGTCACCATCGCGCAGGCGCAGGAAGGTGACCCGCCAACGCAACCGCAAAGCGCGCAGGAAGGCGAACTGATCGCCCAAGTCTACATTCCGCGATTCGGCAGCCAATGGCAACGCAACCTCGTTGAAGGAACCTCCCTCACCGAACTCAACAAACACGGACTCGGCCACTACAAAGACTCGCAAATGCCCGGCCAAATCGGCAACTTCGCCTTCGCAGGCCACCGCAACGGCTACGGACAGCCCCTCGGCGATGTCGACAAACTGCAGGAAGGCGACCCGATCATCATCCGCACGCAGGATTACTGGTACGTGTCCCACTACACGAGCCACGAAATCGTGCTGCCGACCGACGTCGAAGTGGTCGCCGCCAACCCCGAAAATCCCGGCGCGACACCGACCAAACGCATGCTGACCATGACCACGTGCGAGCCGAAATACTCCACGCCGACGCACCGCTGGATCAGCTACGCGGAATTCTCATACTGGGCGAAAGTATCCGACGGCATTCCCCAGGAGCTCGCATCCACCGACTCCAACGGCAAAGTCAAATTCGTCAACAACGAAAAATCGTCGATCGTCGCATCCGTCAGCTCGCTTGAACCGTGGATTTTCGGCGCACTCGCCGCATACGTGATCATCTTCCTTTCCGCGCTCGCGGCATGGCGTTGGCCGTACCTCGCCGACGTGCGTGCGGGACGTCGTGAAAAGCCGGAATTCAGCCTGTACGGAGGATTGATGCGATTGCAGCCGGGCGTGCTTCCGATTCGACTCGTGCTGATGGCGTTGCTGATTTTCGCGGCGGCCGCATCATGCTTTGAATGGCTGTTCCCATGGGCCGCGACGAATATTCCGGCATTGCGAGAAATGTCGAATTACACGGCCGTATAAGGCGTTTTTTGCAGTTGCTGCGGTTGCTGCGTGAGACGCACGTCATGTCATGACATGTTGCGTACGTAGACTGCTGTTCAAACGCAAGTATTCGCACAACGCAAGCATTCGGAATATTCGAGAGATTTGAAGCATTCGAACGATTCGAAATATTTGGATGCTGGCATTCCAACGTCGATAGGAGCATGATGACCGATTCCGCACGCATTCTGGTCGTGGATAATTACGATTCGTTCGTGTACACGATCGTCGGATATTTGAAGACGTTGGGTGCCACGGTGACGGTGGTGCGCAATGATGCGATCGACCCGGGCGAGGACGGTGTGATCGACGAATATGACGGCGTGCTGATCTCCCCAGGGCCTGGCGCTCCGGCGGAATCCGGCGCCAGCGAAGGCATGATTCGTCTGTGCGCGGAGCAATCCAAGCCCATGTTCGGCGTTTGCTTGGGCATGCAGGCACTGGCCGAAGTGTTCGGCGCCACCGTAAGCCATGCGCCGACCATCATGCATGGCAAAACCAGTCTGGTGGAGCATATCGACGACGAGATCTTCGAAGGAGTGGCCAATCCGATGGTCGCCACTCGCTACCATTCGCTGGCAGTGGAGCCTGATTCCGTGCCGGAAGAGCTGGTAGTGACCGCGTGGACGCAGAGCGACCACATCGTGCAGGGCATCAAGCACCGCAGCAAGCCGATGTATGCGGTGCAGTTCCACCCCGAATCCGTGATGACGCAAGACGGCTACCGATTGCTTGCGAACTGGCTGAAGGTGTGCGGGCAGGAGAACGCGGTGGAGCGTTCCGCCGGATTGCAGCCGAAGGTCGCGGCCTGAAGGCACGAAAACACGTGAAAATGCGGAAACACGCGAAACGTAAGGACTATAGGGAATCACGAAATACGTGAACCACGCGAAAATCTTGGGAACGAATCTCGGAAAAACGTGAGTTTCGTAAAACGCAATCGTAAGCATGAAGGCCCGGCTGGGGATTTCCAGTCGGGCCTTCATTGTGAATTATGGCGGCTATCGCGGTTGTGACGATCGATCAGTTGCCTTCGCCGGGAGGGGTGCTGTTGCCGCCGTTGTTGCCGTTGTTGTTATTGCCGCTATTGCTGTTGTTGCCTCCGCCGTTGCCTGCATTATCGGTGCTGGAGGATTTGGTGGTCAACGTGATCGTGGCTCCGCTATCGGACTGGGTACCGGCGGTTGGAGACATGCCCGTGACGGTGCCATCCTCCGGACCGGAAACCGTGACCTGGAAGCCGTAGCTTTCCAGCAGGCTCTTGGCATTCGCATAGCTCATGCCGACCACGCTGGGCACGCTGATCTGCTGCTTGCCGGTGGACACCCAAATCGTGACCGCGGTACCAGCCTCAACCGTGCTTCCGACACCCGGATCGACGCGGGTCACAGCGCCGGAAGCGATGGAATCGGAATACTCGTTTTCGATGGTGATTTGCGTCAGACCGGCCTGCTTGAGCTGCTCAATGGCCGAATCCTTCGGCTGTCCTATCAGATTGTCGGGAATCTTGGTCATGCCGGACGAAATGTACAGCGTGATGATCGTGCCCTTGGTTTGCTTCGAATTGGCGGCAGGATCGGTGCTTACCACCTTGTCTTTTTCGATGGATGCGTTGTCTACCGTGCGTACGTTGCCCACTTTGAAACCGGCGGCCTCAAGAATGGACTTCGCATCGTCCTGGCTCTTGTTCGACACATCCGGCACCGCGACCGACTGTGGGCCGGTGGAGAACCATACGGAAACCGTGGAGCCCTTGGCGACCTTCTTGCCGCCCCTTGGATTCTGCTTGGTGATTGTGCCCTTCGGCTTGCTCGAATCGGAATCCTCGCGGGCATCGAGCTTCAGGCCTTTGGCTGTGAGCTGCTCTTCGACGCGCGCCTTGGATATATTCGCCGTGGCGGTGAAATCAGGTACTTCCACCATGTCGGCTGTGGAGTCGCTCTTGTTCAGCATGAAGAACACGCCCAGAATGACCAGCAAAGCCACCAGACCGCCCACGACGGAGCCGATGATGATCTGCTTCTTCTTGCGTGCCTTCGCGGCCTCCGCACGCTGTTCCGCACGGGTTTTCGTGGCAACGCCGTTCTGCGGGTTCGGTACGGCCTCAAACTGGCCTGTGACGGGATTGAACGCCTGCGTTGCGGCCGTTTCACCGGCAGGGGTCATGGCCACGGTATTCGCGGTCATTTCGGCCTGCTTGCGTGCCTTCATATTGGTCAGATCGGTCAACGGATTGAATGCGGCCGCCATCGGCACACCGCCGTTCATGAACGTCAGCAGATCGTTCTTGAATTCGGAAGCCGTGGCGTAACGGTTCTGACGATCCTTCGCCATCGCTTTCGCGCAAATCGAATCCCACATCTTCGGCAATCCTGGAACAACCGAACTTGGGGGAGTGGCGACCTCTGAAACATGCTGATAGGCGATTGCCACTGCGGAATCGCCGGTAAACGGCGGCCTTCCAGTAAGCATTTCATACAGCACGCAACCTGCGGAATACAGGTCGGAACGCATGTCGACGCTTTCGCCGCGCGCCTGCTCGGGAGACAGGTACTGCGCGGTGCCGACCACGCCCTGCGACTGCGTCATCGTGGCTGCGGAATCGTCGAGCGCGCGGGCGATGCCGAAGTCCATGACCTTGACCACGCCCTGCTCGGAAATCATGATGTTGCCGGGCTTGATGTCACGGTGGATGATGCCCATGCGGTGCGAATACTCGAGCGCGTTGAGCACACCCATCATCACCTGTTCGGCGTCGCGCTGGCTCAAAGCGCCGTTCACTTTGAGAATGTCGCGCAAGGTCTGGCCCTTGACATACTCCATCACCAGATACGGCAGATGCTCGGTCTGGCCGGTTTCGGTGGTGACGACTTCCTCACCCGAATCGTAGATGTTCACGATGTTGGGATTGTTCATTTGCGCCACGGAATGGGCTTCGCGACGGAAACGTTCAAGGAAGATCTTGTCGTTGGCGAAGTCGGCGCGCATGATCTTGACCGCGACGGTACGCCCAAGACGCGTATCGAGCGCCACGTGCACTTCGGCCATGCCGCCACGGCCGACCAGTTGGCCGAGCTGGTAACGTTCACCAGCCAAAGAGGTAGGCATGTTGATGTTCATCCCTGTTCCTTCCCATCAGTACTCAAGAAGATATGAGGTCTGCTGACCACGCGGCGCGGAAGCCTTCCACCTGCAGGCACCACCATCGTGTCAGCCAATTGTGTCTGCTGGTCGAGCAGACGGCGTTCGATGCGGGACAATGTGCGCGACACCGTCAACGCGTCCTTCGGACGGTCAAGGGGATCCTTGGCCAGCATCGACATGACAAATTCACGCAGCTGTACATCGACGGAGTCAGGCAGCGGCGGAACCGGATTGTTGACATGGGCTGCGGCGATGTCAACCGGCGTGGCGCCAGTGAATGGACGATGTCCGCACAGGCCCTCGTAGGCAACGACGCCAAGCGAATAGATATCGGATTGAGGCGTGGCATGTTGACCCTGCGCCTGTTCCGGGGAAATGTACTGCGCGGTGCCCACCACCATGCCATCCTGCGTGATCTGCTCCTGATTGGTGGAGTAGGAGACGCCGAAATCAGTGATCTTCACCTCGCCGGAATCGGACACCATGATGTTCGCCGGCTTCACGTCGCGGTGGATCACGCCATGCGAATGGGCGACGAACAGGCCACGCGCGGTCTGGATGAGAATCGGCAGCAAGCGGGTCGGCTCCATCGGGCCGTTCTGCTCGTGGAACAGGTCGGCCAACGACTTGCTGGGCACATACTCCATAATGAGGAAGCCGATGCCGTCATGCTCGTAGTATTCGAACAAAGCAGCGATGTTCGGGTGTGCAAGATTGGCGGAATTATGCGCTTCTGCGCGCAAACGAAGCAGTTTGGCCTCCTGCGTGACCCCTAAATCGCCACGCAATGCCTTGATGGCCACCGGGCGGCCCAACTGGATGTCGTAGCCTTTCCACACTTCGCCCATGCCACCTTGGGCCAGACGGGCGTCCAACCTGTAGCGTCGGTGGATGAGCTGTCCTTCAATCAGTTTCACTCTGCCAGCGCCTCCTGCATCATCGCTTTCATAATCGGTCCTGCGGCGAACGAGCCGTACAAGTCCACGTTGTGTACCACCACGGCAACGGCGATCTTCGGATCGTCCGCAGGGGCGAATCCTATCACCCAGCCGTCGATGGACGTGTTGCCGTCGCCGATCTGCGCGGTACCGGTTTTCGCTGCCACCTGCACGCCGTCAATGGCCAGATTTGGGTTTTCCTTGGGGACCACGGCTTCCATCATCTGCGTGAGCTTGCCCGCGGTGTCCGAACTGAATGCGCGGCTCATGACCTGCGGCTTGGTCTGTGAGATGACCGACAAGTCGGAGGAACGCACGCGATCCACCAGCGTCGGCTGCATGACCTTGCCACCGTTCGCCACTGCGGCGGCCACCAGCGCGTTCTGTAGCGGGGTCACCACGGTGTCTCCCTGGCCGATGGACGCCAAGGCGAGCTTGTCGTCGGCTGCATCGGTTGGGAACTTCGACGCCACGCTCATCCACGGTGTGCCCGTGGACTCGGAACCATCGATGGCGATAGGACTGTCGAAACCAAGCTTTTCGGCCATGGATGAGACCTTGTCGTCCCCCAAAGCCACTCCCAGCTGGGCGAATGCGGTGTTCGACGAATACGCCATCGCGTCTTCCAACGTGATCTTGCCATCCGAACCGTCGGCCTGCGACACCGCGTTCGGCAGCTGCGTGGCCGTTCCCGGAAGCGTGTAGCTCGATCCGGCAGGAATCTCAGTGTCGGTCTGATATTCGCCCGTTTCCAACGCAGCGGCCGCCACCACCGTCTTGAACGTGGATCCCGGAGGATACAGCTGCGAGGTGGCGCGGTTGAGCATCAGGTTCGACTCGTTTTGCGAGAGAGTGGAATAGTTGCTGTTCGCCTCGGACGTGTCATGGCTTGCCAGCTGGTTTGGATCGTAGCTTGGCGTGCTCACCATGGCGAGAACACGGCCGGTCTTCACCTCGATGGCCACGGCTGCGCCGTCATTGTTGGCAAGGCCGTTGTAGGCGGCCTGCTGGATCTTCGGGTCGATGGACGTTTCGATGGTTGCGCCCTTGTTCTCTTGGCCGGTGAACAGCGATTTGAACCGTTGCCACATCAGTTGGTCGGATTGGCCCGACAGCAGTGAGCTGCGCGAGGCTTCGATACCGCTCCAGCCGCGCTGGCTGATGGAGAAAAATCCGGTGACTGGCGCATACAGCTCGCCGGCCGCATAGGAGCGCTGATACGAGAACGCGTCGTTCGACGGGTCGGATTTGGCGATGACGGAGCCGTCCGACGCAAGAATCGAGCCACGCGGAGCACCATACTCGTGGTAGAGGGCGCGGGTGTTGCGCGGATCGCCGTTGAGCTGGTTCGCGCGGATCGCCGTGATGATCGTGGTGGACATGCCCAGGATGACGAACAGCGCCACCACGATGGTGAACAGTTGGCGGAGTGATTTATTCATGCTTGGCTCCCCTCTGACGTGTTGCCCGATGGGCTCGGTGTGCTCGGCATGTCAGATGCGCCGAACACATTCGATGGGGGAGCAGGGGGTGTGATTGGCATGCCTGCGACCGGCATTTCCGCGGAAATGATTTCCGTTGCTTGCGATTGCTGCATGGCGGCCGGTACGGCGACTTGCGGAACGTCTTGCGTGGCTGCTTGCGAAACAGCTTGCGAAACAGCTTGCGATTGTGCATCGGATTGTGCAGAGGCGACGCTTCTGCTGGCGCGGCTCTGCTTGCGGGCGCGCAGCGCCTGCATCGCCTCGTATTGGAACGTGTCGCTATCGATATCGGATTCGGGTTTGTTCGCCGAGTTGGAAATCACCACTAAGAGTGCTGCCAACATGTAATTCGCTATGAGTGAGGATCCGCCGGCGGCCATGTACGGAAGAGTCAAACCCGTAAGTGGTATGACTAACGTGATGCCTCCCACCACAGTGAACACCTGGAAGGCCATGGTGAACACGAGGCCCGATGCGAGAAGCTTGCCGAACCCATCCTTGATTTTCATCGCAGTGATCATCCCGGCGGCGATGATGAGCAAATAGAGCATCAGAATGGCCATCAGGCCGGTGAGGCCCAGCTCTTCGCCAAGTGCCGCGTAGATGTAGTCGGAGTTGGCGATCGGAGTGAGCGACGGGTGACCTTGCCCAAGGCCGGTGCCCATCAAGCCGCCTGATGCCAGGCCGAAAATACCCGTGACGAGCTGGTATGAGCCGCCATACTCCTTGTTGTACTGTGCCGAGTCGAACGGATGCAGCCAGGCGTCAACACGGGCGCCGACATGGCTGAAAATGTTGGCCGCCGCGAACGCGCCCACGGCGAACGCGATGAAACCAATCACAATCCAACTGGTACGCCCCGTGGCCACATACAGCATGGAAACGAACATGGCGAAGAACATGAGCGACGTGCCCAAATCGTGCTGCACGACCAGCACGCCCATCGACACGACCCACACCACGATGATCGGCCCCAGATCCTTGATGCGCGGCAACTGCAGGCCCAACACCTTCTTGCCGCCGACGGCCAGCTGGTCGCGGTGGTCATATAGATAGGAGGCGAAGAAGAATGCGAGGAACAGCTTCGCGAATTCGCTTGGCTGGAACGATCCCAAACCAGGAATCTTCACCCAAATACGGGCGCCATACTGTTCGGAACCGACCACCGGAAGCATCGGCGACAGCAGTAACACCAAACCGATCACCATGCTGACGTACGAGAACCGCCGCAGCACACGGTAATCCTTCATGAAAATCACCAGCAGATTCGCCAAAACCAGCGCGATCGACAGCCAAAGCAACTGTTTGAACGCGACAGACGTGTTCAAATCCTGATCGATGCGGGCGATCATCATGACGCCGGTGCCCGTCAGCACCATCACGCAGCACATGATCGCCTGGTTGGCGTACGGCTGGAACCGCAGCAGCAATCCCCAGGAAGTCAGGAACAATGCGCCGATGAATGCGAGCATCCACAGGTAATTATGCGGAAAACCGCCGGTGGTGCGTTCGAACATCTGGAAGAACGCGACGCCGCAAATCAGCATGCTGAATAAGAGCAGGCCGAATTGTCTCAGACGGGTTGCCATCATGACTGGTCACCGCCTGACTTGTCTGACGAAGCGTTGCCCGAATTACCTGATTTGCTTGACGATTTGTCGGAAGCCGTATCAGAGGATTTGCTTGACGACGTGCTATCGGATCCGCTGTTCGTCTTGTCTTGCTTCTTCTGCGCTTCGTCGTCCTGCTGCTGTTTCAGCTGCTTTTTGATCAGGCGCGTATGCGTTTTCGCCTCGCCGTACGTGTCGAAGGAAATGCCCTGCGCGAGCTGCTCCTGCCAACTTGGCGGCAGTTCGCTCGTCTTCATATTGGTGTCGGTGATGGCATGCGACAGCTGGAAGCCGAACAGGCTGGTCGGCACGCCTTGGAAAATCGACACCTCGCCGTTATTGTCGCCGATATAGTACTTGGTTTGGCTCCAGCTGTAGGTTGCGAAAGCGCCGCCCGCCAGCCCCAGCAGTATCACGATGGTGACGATGATGGTGATCACGCGGTTGCGTTTGGTGCGTGACCGCTTCGTCTTGCGCTGCTCGATATGCTCGTTGCGGATGGCTTTGGCGACTTCCGGATCGTTTGGATCGGCGGAAATACGGCCATCATCCTTTTGCACGACGGGGATTTCGCCGGTATCGGGATTGATACGGTCGCCGTTTTCCTCGCGTATCGTGGAGGGCTGTGCCACGCGCTGTTCCGGAGGATTGTCGTTTTCGTCGGGATTCTTGCCGTTGCGCAATGCCGCCGCACGAGCCGCCGGCGACTTCTTGCCTTCGCGCAGTGCGGGCGCGGATGCGACCGGCTCGTTGATGATGTCGGCGATCGGTTCGAGGCTTGCGCTGGCCGCGCCGCCGATCAGCGGCGTCTGATGTGGCATGTCGAACGCATCCGCGTCGAGGGCGAGCGTCGCGTCGGCGATGACCGCGGTGACGTTGTCGGTGCTGCCGGCACGAAGCGCCATCGAAACTAGCTGTTGAGCGCATTCTTCCTGATCGGAGCAGGTGGATAGCACCTCCTGCAACGTGGAATCCTCAAGCACGCCGCACAAGCCGTCGGAGCATAGCAGCCAACGGTCGGACGGATGCGCCTTGCGCACGGCGATGTCCGGGCGCGAATCGATATCGAAATCGCCCAAAACCCGCATTACGACGTTGCGCTGCGGGTGATTGCGCGCCTCGGACTCGCTGATGCGGCCGGTATCGATCAGATGCTGCACATAGCTGTGGTCGGTCGTCATGCGGATCAAACGGCCGTCATGCAGTAGATACGCGCGGGAATCGCCGATATGTGCCAAAACCCAATATCCCGCAACCAACGCGACGGAAGTGACGGTGGTGCCCATGCCCGCGAGACGACGTTCGCGCTTCGCCTTGCCGACGATCGCGTCATGCGCGGCCATAACCGAGGTTTTCATCATGTGGGCAATAATCTGGACATCGCCTTGCACATTGTCTTGTTCGATGTGGGCCAGCGAACGGATGGCGATGGTAGAGGCGGTGTCACCTCCCGCATGGCCTCCCATGCCGTCGCAGATGGCGATCAGATGCTCGCCCGCGAACGCGGAATCCTGGTTGTTGGAACGTACGGTACCTACGTCGGAAACGACGGTGGAATACATGAACAGCGGTTGTGAAGCAGGAGAAGTCGGCAAACGGGTCACCTCAATTCGAAGGTGGTTGCGCCAATGCGTACGGGAACGCGCGATCCAAGGATCATCGGCGCGTTCAGACGCTGCTGGTTGACCACAGTGCCGTTGGTGGAACCCAGATCTTCGACGGCCCATTTGCCGGTGACGGGATCCGTGTAGACGCGCGCATGGTGGGACGAGACGAATTCGTCATCCAAAACCACGGTGTTCGACGCAGAACGGCCAAGCGTGATGGTGTTGCCGGTCAGAGGGACGGAACTGCCGGCAAGAGGACCATCGATGATGACCAGCAAGGTGGGCTTGGCGTTTGACGCGGCGTTGGCCACCGGCGCGAGGGCAGCCACGGGCGCTGGCGCTTCAACGGCCTTGCGCGCGCGACGCTCCTTACGGCGATGAGCCCGCGACTTGCGCGGGCTGAGCGTTTCCACATCCCTGTACAGCGAACGTACCGTACAGGCCACGAAGATCCAAAGCAGTACGAGGAAGCCGTACTTGAGGATCGCGAAAGTAAGTTCAGTGAGCATAGAGGCAACTCCCGAGGTTGGGGTTGGTTACTCCTGATCCTGCGAAGATGCCCAATACAGGATTCGGGTGCGGCCGATGGTGATGGTGTTGCCGTCGAGCAGCGTGGCCGCCTCGACATGGTGGCCTTCGACATACATGCCATTGGTGGAGCCCAGATCGCGCGCGATGACGGTGCTGCCGTTATCGGTGATGTCGATCTCCATATGGCGGCGGGAGATGCCCGGATCGTCGATCACGATGTCGCAGTCAGAGCCGCGGCCGATGATGGTCTTGCTTTCCGTGAGCAGATACTGGTGCTCGCCGATCTCCAGCATCGGGCAATCCTCGGTCTGTGCCTCGGTGGTGACGGGCACGGTGTTACCCTGCACGGATTCGCTCGTCAGCTTGAAGTTGCTCTTGGTCAAGTCGAGTTCTTCTTCGAAGATCACCACGACCGGGCCTACGAACGCGTAATGCTGGTCCTTCGCATACTGAGTGAGGTTGTCGGCCAGCTCGTTGGCCAGCGCTTCGGCACCCCAATCGACGATGTTATTGAAATCCGGCGTGCTGAGCTTAAAACGGTACTCGTTCGGCGCCACGGTGCGGTCGCGCGTGACGGGCATGGCCTCTTTGTCAATCTCACGTTCCAGTGCGCTGGAAAGGTCGACGGGCTGCAGGTCCTTGGACCCGAACTTGGCAAAAACCCCGTTGACGGCGCCTTCCACGCTCTTCTCAAATCGGTCGAGAACACTCATGCTTGTCCCTTTCTATCCTCACCCATCCTACGCGGTAGAGTGCCGAGCGCCAATTCATAAGCCTGTTAATTGCAAAAATTTCATGCAATATTTCGGTCTTTATACCATCTAGGGGGTATATGGTTCTGGGTTTGTCTCCATAATCTCGATTCCCACGCTGTGCGATGGATGTCTGTGGAAAAGGGAGATATGGAATGGTGATAGGTTGGGAATATGACAGATGCGATTCGACAGTTTCCCCGTAAAAAAGCACGTACTTTGCGATTCTCCTGCGGTGCGCCACGTTCGGCCCGCGCGATTGCAGATGGCTCTCGCGTGCTGTTCCTGCGTTCCGATGGTCCGGAAGATACCGTCACCTCGCTGTGGATGAGCGCGATCGACGAAAACGGCCACGCCAGCGAAACGCTGCTCGCCGATCCACGCACGCTACTCGCCGATGCCGACGCCGAAGACGTTCCCGCTGAAGAACGGGCGCGTCGCGAACGTGCGCGCGAAGGCGGTTCCGGAATCGTCGGCTATTCCACCGACGCAAGCGGCAACCGCGTGACCTTCACCATCAACGGACAACTGTTCCTCACCGATATTTCGGCGGGCGTGACGCGAACTATCGAAATCGATGAAGACGAACTCAAGCCGGTACTGAACCCGCGCATCAGCCCCGACGGACATCATGTGATGTACACCACCGGAACATATCTGGTCGATGTGGATCTCGCCGACGATGAAGAAATCGGAGACGCGATTTCGGCAGTCGCTTCAATCCCGCAAAACGGCGAATGGAAGATCGGATTGGCGGAATTCGCCGCAGGCGAGGAAATGGACCGCTACGACGGATTCTGGTGGTCCCCGGACTCCAAATATGTGCTGTTCGAAACCTACGACGAATCCCCCGAACCAATCTGGCATCTGTCGGACCCCGCGAATCCAACCAATCCGGCGCAAGCCAACCGCTATCCGCAAGCGTTGACCGCCAATGCCGACGTGCACCTGACCCTGCTGGAACTCGGCTTTGACAGCGATAACTGCTGCTACGGGGCAATCGCCAACGAAGTGGTTTGGGATCGCGAATCCTACGAATATCTGGCCGTCGTCAGCTGGACGGACGGGCATGAGCCAGTCATTCTCGTGCAAGACCGACTCCAACAGCACGACCAGGTGCTCGCCATCCACGTGGGCGAGCCAATCGCCACCATGCGAGACGCGGAAAACGGCTTCACCAACGACAACGGAGACGAGGTCGAAACCTTCTCCATCGCCATCCCCGAATACGCCGAAGGCGAACGTCCGGGCAGCACGCGCGTGCTTGAAGAACACAGCAACGACTACTGGATAGACCTGATCCACGGCACCCCCGCATTCACGCCGAACGGACGCCTGATCTGCGCGATGAACGACATGGACGCCAACACGAACCGCCTCACCGTCGACGGCGTGCCCTTCACGCCAGCCGGACTGCAGGTGCGCGAAGTGCTCGACGTGACCGACGACGACGTGCTCTGCGTAGTGCAGCGCACCCCTGAACTGTTGCCTGACGACAGCCTGCCATTCCTCTGGCAGTCCAACGCCGCCGAACACGACGCCCGCAGCTTCGACGTGGTGTCAATCCGCTATGACGGCACATGGGAGCCCCTCACCTACACGCCCGGCCAGTGGACCATGTCCCGCGCAGGAAACGGCTGCGTGGTGACCGGACGTGGCATGGACGACGCGACCGTGCAAATGCAGCATTGCATGAACGTCGCCACAACCGACGGCAACGGCACCGACATGACGTCAATGGTGGTCGCACCAACCGAAAACCATGCCGAAACCCCCGGATTCACGCCGAACGTACACTTCACCCGACTCGGCGAACGCGGGCTGTACACGGCGATCGTGATGCCTTCAGCCGGCAGCGAATACGCGCACGCAACCACCCTGCCGGTACTTATGAAGCCTTACGGAGGTCCAGGATTCCAGCAAGTCGTCGAAAGCCAATCCTTCTACTGGGATGCGCAATGGTGGGCCGACCAAGGCTACATCGTGGTCACCGCCGACGGACGCGGCACCACCGGACGCGGGCCGAAATGGGACCGTGCCATCTACGAAACCATGAAATCCGTGACGCTCGAAGACCAAGTAGACGCCGTACGTGCGCTGCCGGAAGCGTTGGCAATACTGGCTGCGCAAGAAAACAAGAAATCCTCGGAAACCACCATCCCGCAACCCGACCTCAATCGCGTTGCCATGATCGGCTGGTCGTATGGCGGATTCCTTTCCGCGCTCGCCGTGTTGGAAGCGCCGGAAACGTTCGCTGCGGCCTGCGCGGGTGCACCTCCGACCGACTGGACGCTGTACGACACGCATTACACCGAGCGTTACCTCGGCCTCGACCCGGCCGTGTACGAACGTAACAGCATCATCGCCGACGCGCCGCAACTCGATCGACCGCTCATGATCATCCATGGATTCGCCGACGACAATGTGACGATCGCGCACAGCCTGCGTTTGAGCCAAGCGCTGATGGCTGCCGGACGCAAGCACACGTTCCTGCCGTTGACCGGCATCACGCACATGACCAACGATGAGACGGTCGCCGAAAATCTGCTGATCCTGCAGCGCGATTTCCTCGCGGAAGCATTGAAGCGGTAGTGCTGTGCTAATAGCGCTGTAATGATAATTGCAAAAGCGCAAGCAAAAGCAACGAACAAAAGCAAAACGCGTTCCCCTGCGACTTCCGGACTGCCAAGCATCCGAGCGTCGTGGGCGAACGCGTTCCCTTCTCGATTGCCAACATAAAACAGGCGAAAACGACTTCGCAAGCGAGGGGGTACCACATTTGTGTACCCCTCTCTCAATTTGGGCTTGAGAAAGCCGAAAATCGTAGAAAATAAGCAAATATAAAGCAAGAGCAAACGAATAGCGTCAGATCTGCAATGCAGATGCGATCAAACCTGTACTTGTTCAAGCAAACCGGGCGAATCGTCGATGACAGTCACCGGAATGTATGCGAACAACGTCCAACTGCCGTCTTGCACAGACGTGGTGAGCGTGCCCTCATGTGATTCAAGCTGCTTCTTGAATGAAGCGAGACCGTGGCCTCCCGGCAGCTCATTATTGAGCTCGTCAGCTCCAGCCATGTCCTCTTTCATGGGATTGATTTGCGTGATTTCGATGGCATTCGGCCGGAGCATCACCGAAAGATCGACCTTGCTTCCCGGAGCGGCATGGCGTGCGATATTCGCATAGATTTCGCGTAGCAGATTATTGGCAAGTTCGGCGATTGCCTGAGATGCGCTCGGCTTGCCACCCGCGCAGTGCTGAATGGACGTGATATTGAAGCCAAGCTTGCGCAAGCGACGATCGCCGTCATCCAGTGTTGCTCGCAGCAGATTGGCCAACGCTTCGCCGTCGGCGTCGCCGGGGAGAGTGGTGGCGTCCATATTCAATTCGTCGATGACGCGATGCACGTTCGTCAATGCGGAAAGAATATATTCGTTGATTTGACGCCAGTCTTCGGCATCGGCTGTTGCGGTTGCCGTAGTTGTGGTTGCGTTGGCAGGGTCAGCAGCGACGCCAGGACTGCTAGAGTTGCCACCGATATGCCGTTGCGCTACAAACGTCGCCGCTGACAAATCGCCCGTCACCGCATCGTGAATGGCATCGGCAATGCGTGCGCGGCTTTCCAATTCCTGCAGACGATTCTTGTTCTGCGCCGCTTCGAAGCTTTTCTGCGTTGTTTTTTCGCTCCAACTCAATGCCCGACCAAGCAGTAGCACCATGGCATACATGCTGACCATGGCGACGGGGTTGGTATTTGGGCCAGGGGGGTCAATCAGCAGAATGTTAACAACGTAATATGTGAGTAACGTTGCCACGATAATGGCATTAGTGCTGTATGCGAGCATGCCATAGGCGTAAAGCTGCGCGGGAAGAGAATTTCCCAAATGCGCGTAGGGAGTAAACAGATCGCCTATGGAGGCAATCACGAGAATCGCCACCGATGTACTTTTCAGAAACAGCGGAGACGGTACGAGCGCCGTAACCAGCATCGCAACCCATATCACGCCAAATATGTCGGTAGGAGGCTCGTAGCAAACGCCGTATATGGTCCATGCAAGCACGATCAGCATAATGGCGAAACGGATTGGATGCCACAGGTTCGGATGCTGCGTGCGCATACGGTTGCGCCACGCAATGTACTGAGTTGCGGGTTTAGAGCGCATTGGACCTCACCCACAGTGCCACTGCCTGACGCGAGGTTTTGCAGTTAAGTTTTCTTAAAATACTTTGCATATGTTTGCGGATGGTGGCTTCGGAAATCCCCAAATGCTCGGCGATGTCCCGGTCAAGCATGCCCTCCGCGCACAAGGAAATAATCTGCTCCTCACGAACGGTAAGCGCGGGAGTGGTATCAGCCTCCCTGCTGATACGCAGATTGGCCAACGCAGGCGGCTCAAATCCCTCCATCACCTCGCCATTGCACATACGCATAATAATCTGCGCCAACTGGTCGGCATTCTCCTTACCAACCAACCCTTGCGCACCAGCCTCAACCAGCTTGTCCCGATAACTATTGATGGAAAAACTGGTTGCACCGAGAATCGGCATGCGCTGGCCCATCAAACGCAACCGACGACACGTGGCGGGGCCTTGCAATCCCTCCATCGACATATCGAGAATCAATAAGCTGACATGGCCGTTCGCATCCTGGCAGCGCTCTATGGCCTCACCGCCTGAAGTCGCCGTCCACACCACATACGCGGTCGGCACTTCGCTGGCAATGACGGCACTGAGCGAATCCAGCGCTCGCGGATCATTGTCGACCAGCGCGATGCGATGAATCTTAGGATGCTTTTCCGACGTGGTCATTATGCGATCACTTTCCTTTCCCACACAGCCATTGCAGCCATGTTGGGCAGTTGGAATCTTTGGCAGCGGAGATATCACCGTTGTTGTCAACGGGAGTTGCCGCCGCGTGCGCATACGTTGGTGTGCCGGTGAGAGACAGCGTTACTACCATCAGCAGTGAAACGAACTTCATACCTCCATAGTATGCGAGGATGGCGCGCGGGGGTGACGATTCGGTTGTTCCGGTACGCCGTTGATGCGCTGACGCATCGTTATACAGCGCACATGCTTGTGCTTGGTTTTGTCTTGGCTTTGTTCGCCTAAGATGGAATTTATGACTATCACGCTCATCGATGAGGCGCGTTACGACGCCGAAATGGACGAAACGGTACTGCCTGCGCTGCGTAACTGCATGACGGAAGGCTGGATGGAACCTGCCACCGTTGATTGGGACGGCAATATGCTGCCTAAGCTGGAGCATCCTGGACGGTTACATTACTACTGCTACGACGCGCACAAATTCGACGCATTACGTGAAGACGGCGCATCGGGCGTATTCCGCGGTGCGGTGGTGATTTCGCACGGATTCACCGAATTCGGTCGCAAATACAGCGAAATGGTGTGGTACTTCCTACTGGCCGGCTACTCCGTATGCGTGTTCGAACATCGCGGGCATGGCCATTCCACGCACGACATGAGCAACCCGAGCTTGGTGTGGATCGACGATTGGCGCCGGTATGTGGCCGATTTCGCCACATTCGCGCAGACCGTGGGACGTGAGACGGCCGGTGATGGCCCGATGTACTTGTACTGCCATTCCATGGGCGGCGGCATCGGCGCGGCTGTGCTGGAACGCTACCCGTCGCTGTTCGACAAGGCGGTCCTGTCCGCGCCGATGATCGCGCCGGTGGTCGGCATGCCAACGTGGATTGCGCGCATTGTGGTCGGCGTAATCTGCGGGCTTGGCTTCGGCAAATCACGCGTGTTCGGCCATACCGATTTCGATGGAAACCTCAATCTCGACGATTACCACGGGGCTTCCGAAGCGCGCATCCGCTGGTTCCACAAGCAGCGCTTGGCCGACAAATCATGCCAGACCAACGCGGCCACGTTCGATTGGGCAAACCAGGCGATGGCGCTTTCCCGAGCCGTGCTCAAACCCGATATGTGTGGAGCTATCGAATCCCCGGTATTGCTGTTTCAAGCCGGACGCGACGTGTGGGTGCTCAACGGACCACAAGATGACTTCGTCGAACGCGTGAGCGAAGGCGGCGGCTTCATCGAAAAAGTGCGATACAGCCAGTCATTGCACGAAATTTTCTCCATGCCAAATGCCGTGTTCGGACCATATCTCGACAAAATCCTCGATTTTTTGGCGGCGTCGAACGCAAGCTTGGCGGAATAAATCTGTTTTGCATAACTGACGTTTAGTATGCGCACTGTGTGCGTTACAATCGCCGTGAATTTGCCGTGAAAGCCGTGGAGAGAGAGCGAGGATAGGCCGTGGCAAAGCAAACGTCGGGACAGACGTCGCAATCGCAGAAAACTTCCGAATCGCAAAAAACCGCGAAAAAAACTACGAAAAAAACGGAACATGTGCTGGAACAGACGCCGAAAAGCCTGCTCATCGGCACTGGCATGACATTGCTGGGCGGTGCCATGTGGGGTATGAACAGCACCGTGGCCAAACTGCTGATGCGCGACTACCAGCTGGATCCGATCTGGCTTTCCTGCGTGCGTGCGCTATTCGCCAGCCTGATCTTCCTGGTCGGATCGGCCATCACCACACCGCAGAAACTCGCCGGAGCGGTCAAAGACGTCAAATCGTATCCGAAATATTTGGTCACCACACTGATCTGCGTGCTTCTGGTGCAGGTCTCCTACCTGATGACCATCGACTGGACGAACTCCGGAACCGCCACCGTATTGCAGACGCTCAACCTGATCTTCGTGCTCGCCTGGGTATGCCTGCGCGGCAAACGACTGCCCCTCAAGCGTGAATTGGTCGGCGTGCTCCTGGCGTTCGCAGGCACGTTCCTCATCGCCACTGGTGGCAACTTCGCCTCGCTGTCGCTGCCATGGCAGGGGCTCGCATGGGGACTGGTTGACGCGGTGAGCACCGCGGCCATGTCCATCCTGCCGGTCATGCTCATGCTCAAATGGGGCAACATGACCATCAACGGCATCACATTCCTCATGTCCGGACTCATATTGTGCCCGTTCGCGCAACCGTGGGCGAACATTCCCGCACTGGACGCGCGAGGTATGCTCCTGCTGCTCTACGCCATCGTATGCGGCACATTCCTCGCGTTCTGGCTCTACATGGCAGGCGTGATGCGCGTCGGAGCGGTGCGTGCCACCATGCTCGGCACCAGCGAACCGGTCATGGCCACCATCACCGCAGTGGCATGGGCCGACGAAACGTTCACCTTCACCGACCTGACCGGCTTCGCTATGATCATCATCATGGTCTTCCTCGTGCGCTAACCATTCTCCACAAACTGTCCGATTCTGCAGAATCGGACAACCAGAACGTAAAACCCATACCTTAGTTGTCTGATTCACCAGAAACGGACAACTAAACGGGTAAAATTGCGCCACAGTTGTCCGTTTCTCCAGAATCAGACATGCACGGCACAAGAGACGGAAAGTACTACTTGGCGTACACGGAGAAGCGCTCGCCCACGTGTGCGGCCTGCTCAGCCTCATCTACCACGGCGATTGCGTAATCCGCATAGCTGATGTAGCTTTCGCCAGCAGCGTTCACCGTGAACTCTTCGCCAGCGGTCTCATACGAGCCAACACGCTCGCCGTCTGCCTGGAAGTCGGCGGCCGGGCTTATGTAGGTCCACTTCACGCCGTTGGACTCGCGCAATGCCTTGAGTGCCAGACCATGCGTTGTGGAAACCGGCTTGTAGGCGTCCGGGAATTCCGGAGTGTCTTCGAGCGCCATGGTGTGTTCCGCGTTTACGAACAGGCTGCCCGCGCCGCCGACCACGATAAGGCGCACGTTGGTGCCGGCGAGTACGTCGGCCAGATGCTTGGCAGTGTTCGGGATTGCCGGCAGAGTCTCTTCGGTCCAAGCTCCGACCGCGTCCACGACCACATCGAATCCGGCGAGGTCTGCGGCAATCAGGTCGAGTGCATCCTTGGCCACAACGTTCGTTGCGACGCTCTTGTTTTCACCGCGCACGATGGCGGTTACGTCATGACCGCGTTCCACGGCTTCCTTGACGATGAGCTGTCCTTCGCGTCCGTTCGCTGCCACAACTGCGATCTTCATAATGTTCCTTTCGTCTGGGTGTGTTCAATCAGTGTTTGACGCACGTTTTGTTCCGATGAGATGTACGATATTTCCATACAGAAGAAAATGGAAGAAGGCACAATAAAGTTCTATAGTTACCTAAAGGGAAGTTTTATTGACTTTATTGAGATTCTGAAAGGAAAGAATATGGCAACGAAACATGAGCTACCGGCGTGTCCCGTGGAAATAACCATGATGCTGATCTCCGATAAATGGAAAGTGCTGATTCTGCGTGATCTGTTGAATGGCACTTTGCGATTCAGTGAGCTGCGTCGTTCTGTAGGCAACGTTTCGCAAAAAGTTTTGACGTCGAATTTGCGTCAGATGGAACGCGACGGACTTGTGCATCGAGAGGTGTATCCGGAAGTGCCGCCGCGCGTCGAATACTCGCTGACCGAAGTCGGCGAAAGCTTACGCCCGATCATCGAGGCAATGAAGACATGGGGGAACCATTACCGAGACGAACACGAGTCCTGATTTTTCCAGTCACTGGAGGTGTCGAGAGCCGCTGAGCCCTACTGCCACTTGGGAAACGAAAAGGCCGGAACCTTTCGGCTTCGGCCTTTCATCATGGTGCGAGCGGGGGGAGTTGAACCCCCACGAGCATACACTCACTGCCACCTGAAGACAGCGCGTCTACCATTCCGCCACGCTCGCAGACAGTGAGTTAATCTACACCAAAACCCACACAACCTCAAATCGGCGTGTCGCGCCGCCATTTTCCATAGGAAAATTCAAGCGGCGCGACACGAGGAGGGAGGAAGCTCTGGGAGCTTCCGTACGACGGAGCCATCCTTAAATTCCGCCATTTTCCGTAGGAAAATTCAAGCGGCGCGACACGGCTCGTCCGATTCTGACGTTTCGGACATTCGACGAATGTTTTAGGGCGCTTGCTTGTCCGATTCTCCAGAATCGGACAACCGGGAGGGGCGGTATGGGCATTAGATGTCTGATTCTGGAGAAACGGACACATGGGGTGGTGGATGGGGGCGAGACGGCTGGGTGTACGCATGACACGCGCGACACGCATGAAAAAAGACGCCGACGGGTCTGTTCGTCGACGCCTTGGAACGCGGAAGTGTGGCTCAGCATTCGTTTGGGCGGAAGGCCCAAGTGAAATGCATTATCCGCGGGATCCGTTGGCGTAGAAGCGGGTCAGGGTTTCGTCGCGGAATTCGTTGAAATAGCCGCCGTCGATCGATGCGCGGATATCGTCCAGCAGCTTCACGAAGAAATGCTCGTTATGGATCGTGGCCAATGTGAAACCGTTGAATTCGCGGGCTCGCAACGCATGATCCACGTAAGCACGCGAATAATGCGTGCACGTGTAGCAATCGCAGCCCTCTTCAAGCGGGCCAAAATCATGCTTGAATTGCGCGCGCTTGATGTTGTAACGTCCGTCGCGCGTGAAAATCGCGCCATTTCGGCCGCAACGCGCCGGTGCGACGCAATCGAACGTATCTCCGCCATTCTCGACACATGCGAAAATATCGTCGACCGCGGCGATGCCGAGCACGTGGCGCGGTCGGCTTTCCGGCATCGCATCGCAAATCCAAGCGCAAGTGTCGCCGATAATGCGTTTTTCGATCGCACCGCCGATGCCAACGCCGTCAAAATCCAGCGAAGCGATCTGTTCGGCCGCATGTCTGCGCAAATCTTCATAATTCGCGCCCTGCACCACGCCATACAGCGCCTGATACGGCTTGCCGACGCGCTCTTCGGTAAGCCTCTTATGCTCGGCAACGCAACGCTGCGCCCAACGGTAGGTGCGTTCCACGGAACGCTCCTGGTAGCCGCGCGTGTTCATCAGTGTGGTCAGCTCGTCGAATGCAAACATGATGTCGGCGCCGATCTTATGCTGGATTCCCATTGAAATTTCGGCGGAAAAACGGTGCAGTGAGCCGTTGAGCGGCGATTTGAACGTTACGCCGTCCTCGTCTACGAACGCGAGGCGCTCTTTGCCTTCAGCGATCACGTCGTCTGATTTCATTCCGGTCACATCCATGGCGAGGGTTTTCTTGAAGCCTGCGCCGAGCGAAAGCACTTGGAAACCGCCGGAATCGGTGAAGGTCGGACCGTTCCAGTTCATGAATTTGGCAAGGCCGCCGGCTTCGTCGAGCACTTGCTCACCGGGGCGTTCATACAGGTGAAACGCGTTGGACAGCAGGCATTGCGCGCCGAGGTCCTTCATGGTTTCGGGCAGCACGGCTTTCATTGCGGCCTGCGTGGCTACGGGTACGAACGCCGGAGTGTGAATGTCGCCGTGGGGGGTGTGGATGATGCCGGTGCGGCCGTATCGTGCGCCGCCTCGTCCCTTGCCGTCGGCTGCGTCGGGAAGGCGGGTTTTCTGCTCGAAATAGAAGGCGTTGCGTCGGCCCGGCTTGCCTGGTTCCGCTCCACGCGGATGTTCGATGAGATTCTCGGACACTGCGGTTGCCGCGTTTTGCGTGTCTTGCGCTGTGTCGATAGATGATTCGGTAAGGCTTGTCATGCGGAATATTTTATGCGATAGCGGCGATTCTTGAAAGTGCTGCAAAGAATGCGATTGGTGAAATGAAAATAAGGAAGATGCGGAAAGTGCGATGAAGGCGCCGATCGCATTTTGGTGCGATTTTCAGATTCAATGGTGATGTTGAACGTATTTGGTTGCTACTTTCAACAAACATTCAGGAAACTTCCAGAGCGAGTATCTTTACTCGTAGATAGCAGTTCGAGCGGCACGATTGCTGATTTGTGAAATGCCGCGAGACGAATAAGGAGCGAAAATGGCTGAAGAGAACGACCAGAACGCCGTGCAGCCGCAGAATGACGAACAGCAGACCGTGCCGATGCCGCCGGTTGATGCGGAACAGACGCAAACTTACGCAGGCGAGCCGTATGCCGCGGAGTCGGCTACCGAACCGATTGACGTGCAGGGCGGTATTGAGGATCAGCCGACGGCCGCCATGCCTGTTGCGAACGATGGCGCTTCGACGGAATCCGCGGCTGCGGCGGGCGATACTCCGGATTATGCTTCCGCAGTGGGCGAGCGTACCGTGGTTGGCGGTTCCGCGCAGGATGCGCCGTCCCAGCAGTACCGTCCGGCACCGGAATATGGTGCGTACGGTCCCGTGCCGACGCAGCCGGCTAATGGCGCCGCAGCCGCGAACGGTACGGCGAGTGACGCGCCGAACATGCCTCCGCAGCCGCAATATGGCACATACGGGCAGGCTCCGCAGCAGCCGCAGCGGCCTCGCAATCCTTTCTTCGGAAATCCGTATGTAGGTGGAAATCAGCCGAACGATCAACAGAACGCGCAATCGAATAACGGCAACCCGTTCATGAAGCCCACGACGCAAGGCGGTGCCAACGTGCCGCCGGCCGGGTCGAATAATCCGAATAACGGTAATCCGTTCGGTGCCCCGCAGCAGAATGGCGCAGCAACCAAGCCGAAGTCCGCTTCCGGCGTGACCGGGAATGTGATGACCGGCGTGGTGGCGGCGCTTGTTTCCGCGGTCCTCTGCCTCGGCGTCGGCTACGCGGCAATCACCAATGGATGGGTGACCGTACCCAATTCCAGCTCACTGGCCAGCGTGAAGTCCAACACGTCCGGATCCGGTTCGGCGAAAGCCAAATCCGGCGAGGCCGCGGACTGGAGCGCGGTGGCGAAGGAAGTGTCCGATTCTGTGGTGTCCATTGACGTGGCAACCAGCGACGGCAGCGCCAAAGGCTCCGGCGCAATCATTAGCGACAAAGGCTACATCGTCACCAACAACCATGTGATTTCCGGTGCGAAGCAGATTCAAGTGACGCTCGCCAACGGCACCATCTACTCAGCGCAAATCGTCGGCACCGACACCACCACCGATCTGGCCGTAATCAAACTCGACAATCCTCCGAGCAATCTGAAAGCCGCAGAATTTGCCGATTCCGACAATCTTGCCGTGGGTGAATCCGTGATGGCCATCGGCAATCCGCTCGGCTACGATGACACCGCAACCGTCGGCATCGTTTCCGCGCTCAACCGCCCGGTGACCGTGTCCGATGACAACAACAACGACATCGTCACCAACGCCGTGCAGATTGACGCGGCCGTCAACCCAGGTAATTCCGGCGGTCCGACCTTCAATGCGGCCGGCCAGGTGATTGGCATCAACTCATCCATCGCATCCACCACAACGTCTTCCGGCACAGCCGGATCCATCGGCATCGGCTTCGCCATTCCGTCGAACCTGGTAAAGCGCGTGGCCAACGAAATCATCGACAACGGCACCGTGCAGCATGTGGCGCTCGGCGTCACCATCAAGAGCTCCACGGTCGAGGCGGACGGCGTGACCCGCGGTTGCACGCAGGTGCAGTCCGTGGTCGACAACAGCCCGGCAGCCAAGGCCGGAGTGAAGGCCGGCGACTCCATCGTGGCGTTCAACGGCAAGGCGGTGAACAACAACTATTCGCTGCTCGGCTACGTGCGCGCCTCCGCCATGAACGACAAGGTGACATTGACGGTCGTGCGCGACGGCAACACCATGGAGCTTGACGTGACGCTCGACCAGGAGGAATCCCAGACGAACTCCTCCAACAACCGGAACCAGCAGAACAACGGCAATGATGGCCAGAGCCAGAACGGCAATGGCAACGGTTACGGTAACGGTAACGACGGTAACGGCGGTAATAGCGGCAACGGAAATGGACAGAGCGACGGCAATGGTAGCAACGGCTACGGTGACGGAGGCGGCCTGTTCGACCCGTTCGGTCTGTGGTAAAGCGCGACAGACCGCCGCGGTTGGCCGTGGATGGTTGCGGTCGGCTACGGCGGGCTGCAATACAGGTGGCGACCACCCGATAGGCTGACGGCGAAGACGTAACTGGAGTTGCTTAATCGCAAGAACGTCTTGTGAACGTCATCGCGAGAACGGTAAAACCGCGGAAAACCAACGAAAACCAATAAAAGTTAAAAGCAGAAGCAGGACTGTGCGAACAATCATACAGTCCTGCTTTTCTATTTTTTTGGCAATTACGACACGAAAATCGCAAATGTTTGCTACGCTGGAAATATCTTTTTACGCCGTGTATCGATGGCTCGCGCGGGCGAGGCGCCGATGGGTTAACAAGGCGTCCGATACGAGCGTAAGGAGATTCTCATGCGTAGAATCATCGATATTTGCTGGCGACTGTGCAAGCAGGTTCCGTTACTGCCGATCACCATTCTGGCCGCGATTCCGTTGACATTGCTGGGGGAGTGGAGGCCATGGGGCGAGGCCGCGTGGGCTTCTCACGATTTGCATGCTGGCTTCGGTTGGCTGAACGCGTTTAATCCGGGTGTTGGGCAGTGGATAGTGATCGCGCTGGTCGCTTACACGATTGTGGTGACGGTGCGTGGCATGATCGACGATCTACGGAACGGCCATGTTGGCGTCGATCTGCTGGCGGTCGTTGCGATTGCGTCGACGGTTGCAGTGCAGGAATATTGGGCCGCTTGGGCCGTGGTGCTGATGATCTCATCCGGCGAGGCGATCGAGGAATTCGCGCAGTCGAAGGCCGAAAGCAACCTGACCGCGCTGATTGACGCGGCACCCCGAACCGCGCACGTGGTTGCGCTGCCGGGAGTGCGCGGGCATGTGCATGCTACGGGCAGCGAGCATACGGCCGACGTGACAGCCGACGGATTCCGTGCCGTCAGAATGTCCGATTCTGCAGAAACGGACAACCAAGACGGTGAAAAGCATGCTTATGTGTCCGAATCTCCAGAATCGGACAAAAATGGTGGCGAAGTGAGACTGCACATGTCCGATTCTGCAGAATCGGACACAAAAGGTGCTTCGCAAACGTATGATGCGGCTGGAGAGCGCTTCGAAACGGTCCCCGTCGATCAGGTGCGGCTTGGCGACGTGATTCTGGTGCTGCCTGGCGAAACGGTGCCTGTCGACGGCGAGCTGCTGTCGGGTGTAGCCACGCTGGATCTGAGCAACATCAACGGCGAGCCTGTGCCGCGTGAAGTGTATGCGGGCGCTCGCGTGATGTCTGGAGCAGTCAATGGCTCGACCACGTTGACCATGCGTGCCACGCAACTTGCGCAGGATTCGCAGTATCAGAAGATTCTCGAGCTGGTTTCGTCGGCGCAAGAGTCGCGCCCCGCTGTCGTAAAGACCGCGGATATGCTTGCAGTGCCGTTTACCGTGCTTTCGCTTGCGATTGCTGGGATTGCATGGGTGGTTTCCGGATTGCCGCTGCGATTTGCGCAGGTGCTGGTTCTCGCCACTCCTTGCCCGCTGCTGATTGCCGCGCCGGTTGCGTATGTAGCTGGAACAGGGCGCCTTGCCAAAGCGGGAATCCTGATTAAAGCACAGGACGTGTTGGAAAATCTAGGTCGTGTATCGCATATTTTCTTCGATAAAACCGGCACGCTTACCGTCAAGCAACCGCAGGTCGTGCGCGTGGAGAAACCGTTCGGAACGAGTTCGCCGTTCAATGAAGACCATATTCTCATGATGGCCGGTGTGGTGGAAAGTTACTCGGTGCACATTCTGTCGAAAGGTATTGCGGCGGCCGGGCGCAAGGCTATGGACGACTTGTATGCGCGATATGCGTCGGGGCAGCGGTTATGCGCTGAGCGTGATTTGCCTGGGCATGGGCGCGACTATCCGGTGGTGAAGAACATTGTGGAGGATTCAGGTAAAGGTGTTTCCGGCGAAGTGAACGGGCACCGGGTGCGTGTGGGGCGTTTTGCGTATGCGACGGCCGACGAATCCGGATTCATGCCGGTGTTGCATATGCCGAATGCAACGTATCACGTGTCCGATTCTCCAGAATCGGACACTCTTGGAACGCGAGGTGGAGTGTCTGGCGAGGGACGGTCTACGGTTGTAGCCCCATCCGTATCCGTCGCAGCCGCGCAGACTGCATCCGCCCGCAAGCCTGAAACCGTCGGCTCGCTGTTTGCCCCGCTCGCGCCTGACGAAATGGCCGCATACGTGGCGATCGACGGCAAACTGGCCGCCCGCATCGTGCTTCGCGACGTGCCCCGTGCGAATACGAAACGTTCCTTGGCCCGTCTGCATGAGCTCGGCATCAAGGAACTGTCCATGCTTACCGGCGACAAGGCCGCATCCGCCCGCATCATCGCAAACGAGGTCGGTATCGATGACGTGCAATCCGAGCTGTTCCCTGAAGATAAGGTTGCCGCTGTTAAGAACGCCACCGAGTCCACGCATCAAAACCAGTCCATGCCCGCCCGCATCATGCGGCGTATAACTGGCAAATCCAGGAATCGCCAAGTCACCATGATGGTCGGCGACGGCGTCAACGATGCCCCTGTACTTGCAGTCGCCGACATCGGCATGGCCATGACCGACGGCACGTCCACCGCAGCTTCCGAATCCGCGCAAGTGGTCATCATGAATGATGACATCGCCTCTGTGCCGCGTGCCATCGCCATCGCACGCCGTACGAAAAACGTGATGCTTCAGGCGGTGTTGATCGGTCTCGGCCTCGCCATCATCGGCATGGTTGCAGCCGCATTCAACCTGATTCCCGTGGTTGTTGGCGCATTCATGCAGGAGGTGATCGACGTGGTCAGCATTCTGTGGGCGCTCACCGTGCTTTTCGATCGCGGCGAATCCGCGTGATTGCGGGGAGTGGTGTCAAGCGCGGCGTTTTGGGAAGTGTTTACAACGAGCTTGGCGAGATTTCTCCAGCAATCGATGCACACATCCACCTGCCAAAGTCGGCTCCGGTCACGCCTTGCGACAGCAGGAACATGATTTTCGCATACGTGGCTTCCAGCGTCATATCACCGGATCCGATCGCGCCGGCGCGGGCGATCGCATCGCCCGTCTCGTAATGGCCGAGCAGTACTTCCGCCTGCTGGCATTGCGACGCGATCACAACGGGAACGCCGTCATGCAGCACGTCGGCAATTACGTCGGTCAATCCCGGTTCGTCGCTCGGCACATTGCCGACGCCGTACGCGCGCAACAATACCGCTTCCGGACGCGGTGTAAGCATCGCTTCCAATCGCGCTGCGGAAATGCCGGGCGCCATATCAATCACGGCAACATCATGACGGGAGTAAGGTTGAGGTGACGTCCAGCCGTAACCGGTCGAAGCGGCGTCACCCGCATACCAATGCCATGGCGTGCCCGTACGAGCCAGTGGTCCGACGGAAGGCGCCGAAAATCCTTCAAACGCCCAACTCGACGACTTGCTCACGCGATTGCCGGCAAACAGGTGATGTCCAAAAAACAGTCCCACACCGTGGAATCGTCCGCTCATCGCGGCGTTCAGCGCGCCCGTGACATTCGCAGTGGCATCCGATTCGATTTTGCCGAGCGGATGTTGCGAGCCCGTGAAAATCACCGGCTTGCCGAAATCGGCCAATGCGTACGAAAGCGCGGCGCTCGAATAGCTCATCGTGTCGGTGCCATGCAGCACCACGAACGCGTCGGCATCATCGTGATGCGCACGCAAGTCATCAACCATCGTCTGCCAATTGTCGGGCGTCGCGTTCGATGAGTCGATCAGCGGATCAAGTTCGGTGAACGTGAACAGGCTTGCGTCCATGTGCGCGTCCTCCAGCAGGCGGAACAGCCATCCGCGAGTGTCGGCGCCCGGAATCAGACCGTTCGGAGAGTCAATCATGCCGATGGTACCGCCGGTATATGTGATGTGAATGCGCATTGCCACCTTCTTACGATTGCTTGGTACTTGATAAGTACTTGCTTGCGATTGCGGGATGAGTGAATTCCGATATTCCGGATTCCTGCATCCCGCGATTGTGCGACTACTTGCGATTGTACGTGCGTCTGCCGCGCTCATTGCGTGCGATTAATGCAGACGCACATTGTATTCATCTGGATTCAGCAATATCTGGTTGAATCCAGATGGCTTGCGATTTCGACTACTTGCCCGGCACTTCCGTGGTTTCAAGCACGTCAGGCACGTCGTTGCCGTTGTCGTCGAGCATTTCGTCCATCAGATCGCCGTTGATGCGGCCACGCATGTAGAACCAGCCTGCAACCATGGCGATGACCACCACTACGAACATGGCGAGCGTCCAACGGCCGGCGGCGCTGGTGAGATTCGACAGCACGACAACTGCGAAGAAGATAAGCGAAATGTAATTCGTGTATGGAGCGCCCGGCATGTGGTAGTCGGGGCGAATCTCCTCACCGGTCTTCACCTTCTTCAAGAACGCAAGATGTGTGACGAGAATAGCCGCCCATGTTCCGGCAATGCCGATGCCGGCCAGATTCATGACGATCTCAAACGCGTCGGCAGGAAGTACCGCATTCATCACCACGCCGATCAGGCCAAGAGCAGACGTGATGATAATGCCGCCATACGGCACATGATGCTTGTTCATGCGCGCGGCGAACCTCGGACCCGAGCCGGCCACAGCCAGTGAGCGCAGCGTACGGCCTGTGGAATACAAACCAGCGTTCAGGGAGGAAAGCGCCGCGGTGAGCACCACAACCTGAATCACATCTCCGGCATGCGGAATGCCAATGCCGGAGAAGAACGTGACGAACGGAGATTCGTTCGACGAGTAAGCGGTGTATGGCAGCACCAGCGCCATAAGCACCACGGAACCCACGTAAAACACGAAAATACGGATGATCATCGAATTAATGGCCTTCGGCAGCACCTTTTCGGCGTCCTTCGCCTCACCTGCAGCCACGCCAACCATTTCGGTACCGCCGAACGCGAACACTACACCGAGGGTCAGTGCGAACACTGGAGCGATACCATTCGGGAACAGGCCGCCATTGTCGGTGATGTTCGCGACACCGGCATGCGCATCGCCAACCGGAGCGCCCGTGACAATCGCCCAAATCGCAATGACCATGAACGAGATGATCGTAGCCACCTTGATAGCAGCGAACCAGAATTCCGCCTCACCGAACATCTTCACGCTCAGCAGATTCAACACGAACACCAACGCCAACGCGCACAAGGCAATCAGCCATTGAGGCACCCCCTGGAACGCCTTCCAATAGTGGAAATATACGGCGACGGCGGTGATGTCAGCCATAACCGTGACTGACCAGTCCAGGAAGAACAGCCAGCCGGTCACATACGCGCCCTTCTCGCCCAGGAATTCGCGGGCATATGAAACGAACGCGCCCGACGACGGACGGCGAATCGCAAGCTCACCCAACGCACGCACCATCAAGAACGCGAAAATGCCGCACACCGCGTATGCGATCGCAAGACCCGCGCCACCTTGCACAAGACGGCCGCCCGCACCCAAAAACAGGCCGGTGCCAATGGAACCGCCAATCGCAATCATCTGAATATGACGCGGCTTCAAATCCTTCGCATAACCAGCATCGCTTTTATCCTGCTTCTGCGCGGACGACTGCTGCGTCGCGTTTGACGATGTATTGGAGTTACTCATAGTAGTAGTTCTTTTCTCTGATTTCTTTTATTATTTTTGACTGCACGTCGCAATTTTCCGGCGGAAGCTGTTTCGTGAAAGCGGGCCGTATCACCGCCATTATCGCTACCTCTGCGTGGACGCCGCGTACATTATATGAACCGTCCGTTACCGAACGTTGATATTTTGCCCATAGTGCGTCAGCAGTCACGGTCCGTGCCTTTCGTTCGGTGCAAAGATGTCCGATTCTGCAGAATCGGACATCCAAAAACAGAAAACGCTGCGAATGGGACGGGCCTAAAAATCCAAAGGGCGAAACCAGAAGAAAACAAGGCGAAGAAGTCGTAAGAAAGTGCATAAGCGCCCCTGTCGCAAATGCAGGGAATGCATTAGGCTAGAGCGCGTGACTGAAACTAATGAACTTCGTATTGCTGTAATCGGCGCCGGCCCTGCAGGCGTCTACTCCTCCGACATTTTCCTGCGCCAGTTGAAGAAGCTCGGCGAGGAGCTTGGCCTCGGTACTGCCGCGCGCATCGACCTGTTCGAAAAGCTGCCGGTGCCGTTCGGTCTGGTGCGCTACGGCGTGGCCCCCGACCACCCGTCCATCAAATTCATCGCGTCGGCACTCGAAAAGACACTCGACAACCCCGACATCCACCTGTATTGCGACGTGGAATTCGGCAAGGACGTGACCCTCGACGAGCTGCTTGAACGTTACGATGCCGTGCTGTTCGCCACCGGTGCCGTTGAGGACAAGCCACTTGGACTGCCGGGTGCCGACCTGGATGGCGTGTATGGCGCAGCCAAGTTTGTGGAATGGTACGACGGTTATCCGACCGGCGCTCGCGAATGGCCGCTTGCAGCTGAGGAAGTCGCCGTGATCGGCGGCGGCAACGTGGCCATGGATGTGGCGCGCGAACTCATGCGCAATGCCGACGATCTGAAGGAACGCACTGATATTCCAGACAATGTGTACGAGGGCATCAAGGCGAACAAGGCTCGCGTGCTGCACCTGTTTATTCGTCGCGGTGTGGCGCAAGCCAAGTTCTCCGTGCAGGAATTGCGCGAGATGGAGAAGCTGCCGGGAGTGCAGCTGATCATCAACGAAGACGATTTCGATTTGGATGAAGACACGATTGAAGAGGCCGGCAAAGACAAGCTGACCCGTCAGATGGTCGAAGAGCTGTTCACGATTCGTGAGATGGCGGAAGACATGGAAGATGACGGTGACGTGGATTACGAGGGTAATCCGGCTGATCGCAAGTATTATGTGCACTTCAATTCCGCGCCGGTCGAAGTGTTGGGTGAGGACGGCAAGGTCGTTGGCATTCGCGTGGAGAAGACCGAAACGTCGGCTGACGGCAAGATGAGCCGCACCGGCGAGTTTGAAGAGTATCCGGTGCAGGCCGTGTACCATGCGATCGGCTACAAGCCGGCCACCGCGCCGGGCATCGCGTACGACGAGCGTCACGCGCATCTGGCGAACGCGAACGGTGACGGACGCATCACCGTTGCTGCTGAGGCTGGAGCTGATGGTGCGGATGCTGCGGTTGAGGTGCGTGAGCGTCTGTATGCGACCGGTTGGGCGAAGCGCGGTCCGGTTGGTTTGATCGGTTCCACCAAGTCCGACGCGTTGCTGATCGTGACCAACATGCTGGAAGATCTGTCGAAGGCTGCCGAGGGTGGTCGTGTGGCCGCTGATCGTGATCCGGAGTCCATCGACCGACTGCTGGAGTCGCGCGGTGTCAAGCCGATCGACTTTGCCGGTTGGAAGAAGATTGACGCGTTCGAACGCGCTGAGGGTGCGAAGGAAGGTCGCGAGCACAAGAAGGTCATCGATCCGGAGCAGATGCGCGCCCTGGCTCACGCCTAAGGCGGGTGTTTGGAGTCCGGTCCGATAGGTTTCAGGCTTTTTCATGCGTCTTGGGTGTCCGATTCTGGTGAATCGGACACCCAAGACGCTTTTTTATCCCGTACTTGTCCGTTTCTGGTGAATCGGATATACAGTATGACGAAAAGCGTGCATGTGTGTCCGTTTCTGCAGAATCGGACATCCGGGGAGAAGCTGAGTATGCGAACTTCCGCAACTGCCCCCTAGTCCTTTCCGCAGTCCAGTCTCCAGCACATATCCAGCAAAAACTCAGGCTCCGTTTCTACGCTAGTGACCATGAACGGCAAATTGCGGGTGCATGGCCATTGCAATGGCTTGAAGACAACGCTGTTATTCGCGTTGATGTGGGGCGTCATCATGCTCATTTGGTGGGCGACCGGTGGCGGCCAGCGTACGCTTGGTATCTACATTCTCATCGGACTTGGCTCAACGTTCGCATCCTACTGGTTTTCCGACAAACTTGCGATTGCATCCATGCATGCGCAGGAAGTCAGCGAGCAGGAAGCGCCGGTACTGTACAAAATTGTGCGCGAACTGTCGGCGAAGGCGGGCAAGCCGATGCCGCGTATTTATATCGCCCCAACCATGAGCCCCAATGCGTTCGCAACGGGACGCAATGAACGTCATGCGGCGGTCTGCTGCACGCAGGGTATTCTGCAGATGCTGAACGAACGCGAGATTCGCGGCGTACTTGGGCACGAGCTTATGCACGTGTACAATCACGATATTCTGACGTCTGCGATCGCGTCCGCAATGGCGACGGTCATTTCGTATCTTGGCTATTCGCTCATGTATTTCGGTGGTGGCAATTCGCGCGATGATCGCAATGACTCGTCCTCTAATGGTCTTGGATTGCTGGGTGTGCTGTTGAGCACGATTCTTGCGCCAATCGCCGCTTCGCTTATTCAGATGGCGATTTCGCGTACGCGAGAATATGATGCTGACGAAGATGGTTCCATGCTTACGGAAGATCCGGAGGCGCTCGCATCCGCATTGAATAAGATTTCGAACGGTGCTGAGGCGATGCCGATGCAGAAGACTGCCGGTACGCAGTCGGTTGCTGCGATGATGATTGCGAGTCCGTTCTCTGCGGAAGGTTTTTCTCGCCTGTTTTCCACGCATCCGGCGACTGAGGATCGTATTGCCCGGTTGATGCAGATGAGTCAGGAGATGAAGGCGCAGGGCGTGCAGTCCGGCTATTTGGCTGGCGGTTATGCGACGAGCGGGTATGCTTCGGCGGATATTCGTCGGCAGAATGGGGGTATCTCTGGTGCCGGTGCCGGTGCCGGTGCCGGTGCCGGTTCGGGGGTATACTCTGGCGGGGGTTATTCACGAGATTATTCGCAGAATCCCGTGCAAGGCGGGTATGGTCGCTGATCGATGTGCGATTGCAATGTGCGCGTTGCGCAAGTCATGTGTGATTGCATAGGATTCTGCTGATTCTGTTACGAATTGTAGCTGTTTCCTGTGGTTTTCCGTGGTTGTTTCCTGTTGTGATGTATTGCATGAATATTCTGATGTCAGCTGACAAGTGACATTAATGCTGTTGTGGCTGTTGCGTGTTGATTGATGTGCGATTTGGCAAATGGGTGACGGTATCGAATATCGGTCGACGGTCATGAATGCTGCGAATGCATGCTAGACTAAATGATTGTGTCCAAAAGGCACGCTTTTTGCGGATGTAGTTCATCGGTAGAACGAAAGCTTCCCAAGCTTTAGAGGCGGGTTCGACTCCCGTCATCCGCTCCAAACGCTTCAACGGCGAGGCTATAAATCATATTTGTTTCAACGTTTTGGATTATGCCGTTTGCTGATCAACTGCAGGGGGCGGTTAAACGTTGTCATGGTGTTGCCACTGTGCCGATGTGATGCCGCTATCGCCGAGTATTCTACTCGTACGACGTCTACGGCTCTTCAGCCGTACTTTAGTTGTCCGATTCTGGTGAATCAGACACACAATACGTGTGTGCCGTGGTTTGCATGTCCGATTCTGGAGAAACGGACACATAAGGTGTCGTACGCAGGCCATACATGTCCGTTTCTCCAGAATCGGACATCCGTGACGTGGATGCAGTAACGTGAGACTTGTGAGTACGAACGAGAAGAACCCTGAATTCCATCCGCAGCTTGCGAATCCGGAATCTCCCGAGCGTGGCAATGCCTACAGTCCGCTCAAAGGCCATGCGATCGCACATAGCGGCACGGTTATCGGCCTTCTTGCGATTGTGCTTTGGGGTTTCATGGCCGGACTCGTCCGTCTGGTTTCCGAATCGTTCGGCGCAACGCTCGGGTCCGCGCTTATCTACACGGTTGGCGGAATTCTGCTACTGGTCGTGCGTAAACCGACGCCAATCCGTCGCGCGCCGCGCAAATATCTCATCATCTGCGGAATCATGTTCGTTGCATACGAGGCGTCAATCTCACTATCGATCGGGCTCGCATCGACAGCTGCACAATCCGTTGAGGTCAGTTTGGTCAATTATTTATGGCCGACATTGCTTGTACTGATGACCGCGGCCGTCTCACATAAACGAGGTGCGGTCTGGAAGGCGCTTCCTGGTGCAATCGTTGCGACCATTGGCGTCGCAATGGCGGTAGGGGGTGAAAGTCTTAACGTTCATGAAGCGTTGCGTAACATTTCCAGCAACCCCCTTCCGTATGCTTTGGCTTTCGCTGGGGCTTTCATTTGGGCAATTTACGCGACGGTGACGCCGAAAATGTCCGACGGATACGACGGCACGACGATTTTCTTCTGCTGTGTCGCTGTTGTGTTATGGTTGATTCACTTCACTTCGGGGGAAGGCCTGCCTGCGACTGCGCCCGGGATTGGTGGTTATGTTGCGTTGGCTGCTTGTGCCGCATCTATTGCGGGAGGATATGCCTGTTGGGGATATGGCATGTTGCACGGAAGCATGGAGACGCTGGCGATTGGGTCGTATGCGACGCCGTTGTTCTCCACGGCTTCTAGCACGGTTCTGTTGGGCGTGGCGCTTGGAATGCCGTTTTGGATTGGTGTTGCGTTGGTGATTAGTGGATCGCTGATTAACCTGTGGTTTGCGAAACGCTAGATGAAGAGTCGGATGCGCTGTCCGTGGAGGTGGTGCATGCTCTCATGTTTGTCCGATTCTGGAGAATCGGACAAACATGATAAAAACGGTGGCGGTTGTTTGGCTGATTCTGGAGAATCGGACAAGTGGACCGGATGCGTGGACGTTTGACTGTCCGTTTCTCCAGAATCGGACAACTAAGCGGCATAATATGCGAGACGCATTGCCCCCGACACGCCGACCCTGTGGATAACTCACGTCCTCCGACCACAACCCCGGTTTTGACTGGCGCATTCCACGAAACATCCTTTATCGTGTGCGCATGAATACTCAACAGAACCAACAGAACCGGCAAAATCAGCACAATGCGAAGTCAAAAAAGAACTCGCCTGTGGCAGTGACCGGCGAATCGTATCGTCCGTCAGGCAAACCTGCGAACGGCCCTCCGCCTTCGGAACACGCCTCGCACAAGCGCCCGCGACGCGTCCCGCGTAAGCAATCCCCGCAAACTCAAACGCAGCAACGGATCGATGCCATGCTTGACCAAGCCTACAAGCATCGTCGTTTGGCGGTACCAAAGCAATCGAAAGACCGCCGCGCGTTCCAACGTCGCACACGCGCGGGAGAAATTGTTATGCCCCACAAAGGCATGTATATCAATGCGCAAAAGTGGGAATCCCTGTCTTACTCGGAACGCATCATATGGACGAATCGCACCGTATGCCACGAACACCCCGATTGGGTGCTATGCGGGCCGTCGGCGGCCGGCTCTCTCGGCTTCACCACTACCATCAAACTGCAACGGTACGTGCACATCGCGGTCGCGGACCGTTCCAAGGCGGGACGGCATGGCTACGCGATCGCCCACTATTACAAGGATTTTCCGTCGACGACCATTGTGGACGACATGCGCGTGACTTCGGGAATCGAAACCATGGCCGATTGCGCGCGCATGCTCGACATGGAAAACGCGATGTCAACGTGCTGCACAGCCCTACGCCAAACCGGCATGCCAAAAGAACGATTCCAGGATTACGTCAATCGCAAGAAAAGGATCGGCGGCATCATCCGAGCGCGGTATATCGCCGAACATGTCGAACCAGCTTGCGAAAACGGGGGTGAGGCTGTCGCGCTCGCCACCATGCTGGAATTAGGATTTGCGCAGCCGCAAATGCAAGTCAGTTTCGCTAGTCCGTTGGATGGTCGCGACATTCGCGCGGATTATCTGTGGACTCGTGATGACGGCAGTATTGTTGTTGGCGAGTTGGATGGCCGGCAGAAGTATATTGATCCGTCCATGTTGAATAATGGCGATGCGGTTGACGCGATTTTGCGTGAAAAGGACCGTGAGACGGAGTTGAATATGCTGCGGATTAGTGTCGTGCGATTCCAGATGGAACATGTGCGTGACCGCGAGCAGTTGCGCAAGCGTTTGGCTGCGGCGGAGGTGCCTCGGGATGCGCATGCTTATTCGTCGCCGTTCAAAGGTTTCGTATGCAAGACGTATTGATTTGTATGCATGCTTGTATGCGTGTGATGTGGGATTCTGCAGTGTGATTTCGTTGCGAAAGGTTATTTGATTTGACGGCGCGGTATGCGCTTTTTCGCATGTCCGGAATTGGATGGCGTATGGTTTTGGGCACGGTTGCCCTAAATCCGCTGGCTCTGCCGTTAGCATGTCCGATTCTGAAGAATCGGACAACTAGAACATAGGAGAGGACGCCTGGTCGTCTGATTCTGGAGAATTGGACATGCTAAAGGTGAGGGCTTCCTATGCTCGGTGATTATGAGGTACCAGCCATCCGTCCTCCCTCAGCTACTTCAGCGCGCGCCCTGCGGAGCCTAGCTGCTTGCACGCTTCGACTACGCGTTGGGCCATCGCCGTTTCGGCTTCACGCCCCCAAGAGCGCGGATCGTACAGCTTCTTATTGCCGACTTCGCCGTCAATCTTCAAAACCGCATCATAATTACGGAACATATGCCCGGCAATCGCACGCGAGAACGCGTACTGCGTATCCGTGTCGATGTTCATCTTGACCACGCCGTAACTGACCGCTTCTGCAATCTCAGCAGGCGACGATCCGGAACCGCCATGGAATACCAGTGGGAACGGCTTGCCTTCTGGCATATCCGGCAGGGCGCACGACGCGACGTGCGCGGAATCGACGCTTCCCAATCGCCCGTCATGCGCGGCGTTCCACACTTCCGTCTGAATATCGTGCAGTAGACGCGGACGCAACTGCACCACGCCAGGCTTGTATGCGCCATGCACATTGCCGAACGTGAACGCGGCCATGTAGCGGCCATGCTCGCCCAATCCCAGTCGTTCCGCCACGCGCACGCCGTCGGCCGGAGTGGAATACAGTTTTTCGTTGATTTCCGCAGAATGTCCGTCTTCCTCGCCGCCGACCGCACCAATCTCGATTTCGAGCACGGTATGCGCCTTTACCGACTTTTCCAACAGTTCTTCGGCGATGTCGAGGTTTTCTTCGAGTGGTACCGTCGAGCCGTCCCACATGTGCGACTGGAACGTCGGATCTTCGCCGCGGCGCACTTGCTCAGCCTCGTGCGCGAGCAGTGGGCGCACCCATTCGTCCAAGTATTGTTTGGCGCAATGGTCGGTGTGTAGCGCCACGGTAATGTTTGGATATTGTGCGGCCACTTCATGTGCAAACGCGGCAAATGCCAGCGATCCGACTACGCGGTCGTTCACGCTTTGCCCCGAAAAGTAGGCGGATCCGCCTACGGACACCTGAATGATGCCGTCGGATTCCGCTTCGGCGAAGCCCTGCAATGCGGCGTTGAGGGTTTGCGTGCTGGTCACGTTGATCGCGGGATACGCATATCCGCCGCGATGGGCTGCATCTAGCATTTCGGCATAGCGTTCAGGAGTTGCGATAGTCATGGTTCCATTATGAGGCGGTTTCGTGACAGGAATGTTGTTTCGGAGTCCGAGTGGTGTTGCTAGGGCTGATGGTTGTCGTTGGCTTTGTGTTGTTATCTGTTGCCCTTGTTTGTCCGATTCTGGAGAAACGGACACATGACGGCTGAAAAAAGGGGCTTCTGTGACCGCTGCGGCCCCTCAACAGTAGAGGGCTCAGGGTACGCTGTCTTCGGCGGAATAAGGCGACAGCGTGGAGGTGCGTTATGCCGGGTATCGTGTTGATTGGCGCTCAGTGGGGCGACGAAGGTAAGGGCAAGGCGACCGATCTTATCGGCACCAAGGTTGACTATGTTGCGCGCTTCAATGGCGGCAACAATGCGGGTCATACCGTGGTCGTTGGTGACGAATCGTATGCGCTGCACCTGCTGCCCTCCGGCATCATCAGCCCGACCGCGACTCCGGTTATCGGCAACGGTGTTGTTGTCGATCCTGAAGTGCTTTTCGAAGAGATCGACGGCTTGGAAAGCCGCGGTGTGGACTGCTCCCGACTGCTGGTGAGTGAGGGTGCGCACATTATTGCGCCGTATCATCGTGTGCTTGATAAGGTGACGGAACGTTTCCTCGGTAAGCACAAGATCGGTACCACCGGTCGCGGCATTGGACCTGCGTATGCCGACAAGATTAATCGCGTGGGCATCCGCGTGCATGACCTGTTCAATGCGGAGCATTTGCACGACAAGGTTGAAGCAAGCCTGCATCAGAAGAATCAGATGCTGGTGAAGCTGTACAATCGTCGTCCGATTGATGTGAACGAAACCACGGATGAGCTGCTTCGTCTTGGTGAGCGTCTGAAGCCGTATGTCGCCAACACTTCGCTGGTGCTGAACAAGGCGCTTGACGAGGGCAAGACCGTGCTGTTCGAGGGTGGTCAGGCGACCATGCTTGATGTGGATCATGGTACGTATCCGTTTGTGACTTCGTCGAATCCGACTGCTGGCGGCGCGTGTACTGGCACTGGCGTTGGTCCGACCAAGATCAGCCGTGTGATTGGTGTTTCTAAGGCGTATGTGACTCGCGTTGGCGAGGGTCCGTTCCCGACAGAGCTGTTTGGCGAGGATGGCGATTGGCTGCGTGCGCAGGGTCATGAATATGGCGTGACTACGGGTCGTCCGCGTCGTTGCGGCTGGTTCGATGCGGTGGTGAACCGTTATGCGGCTCAGGTCAACGGTTTGACGGATATTGTGCTCACTAAGCTTGACGTGCTCACCGGTTTGAAGGAGATTCCGCTGTGCGTCGCTTACGATGTGAACGGTGAGCGTCGTGACGATATGCCGACTGATCAGGCTGAATTTGCTGTAGCGAAGCCGATTTACGAGAGTATGCCAGGCTGGTCAGAGGATATTTCTCAGATTCATGATTTCAATGATTTGCCGAAGACCTGCCAAGATTATGTGAAGCGTCTTGAAGAGCTGTCTGGTTGCCGTATTTCTGTGATTGGTACGGGTCCGCAGCGTGACCACATTATTCAGATCAACTCGCTGGTCGACTGATTGATGATCTGATGGGTGACGCCAGATGATGTTGCTGCCCATCAGATGTGTGCCGGTGGGCTTTGCGCCTGCCGGCATTTTTGTTGTCGTACGTGTGCTGTCCAAATTTGTCCGATTCTCCAGAATCGGACGTCCGGAACGTAGGAGAAGTGCAATAGCTGTCCGATTCTCCAGAATCGGACACGCGAGGTATGCAGATAGGAGAACCAAATGCCTCAGTCTCCCTCTATCAACCCGCTGATCCCACGCTTCAACCAGCTGAAGTGGAAAATGGCGGGTGCTGGCGTTCTTGTTGGCCTTGTTTCTGGCCTGCTGGTGGTTCTCTATCGTCTCGGCATCGAACAGGCCACTGCCGCGGCCCGCTGGATATACGCGCAAATCCGTGAAACTCCGTGGCTGCTGGCGCCGTGGTTCGTCGCAGCCGTCGCAGCGTCCGCCCTTATTGCGTGGATGATCGCAAAAGAGCCGATGGCATCTGGCAGCGGCATTCCGCAGACGAATGGTGTGGTGATTTGCGGCTTGCGGATGCGTTGGCAGACGATTTTGCCGGTCCGTTTCGTCGGTGGACTTTTTGGTGCTCTGTTTGGATTGTCGCTGGGCCGTGAGGGCCCGTCGATTCAGATTGGCGCTTCGGGCGCGCAGTTCCTGTCGCATCGGTTGCGTGGTAGGCGTCGTGAGGACGTGCAGGAGCATTATTTGGTGACGGCTGGTGCCGCGGCTGGCTTATCTGCCGCATTCAGCGCTCCGCTTTCCGGCATGATGTTCGCACTGGAGGGGGTGCATCGTAGTTTTTCTCCTGCGATTCTGATGGGTGCGACGGCGGCTTCATTGACTGCCGATTGTGTGTCGAAGTACTGTTTCGGTTTGCGTCCGGTGTTGGATTTCGGTGATATCGGTCAGCTTTCGCTTGACGAATACGTATGGCTGATTCCGTTGGGTTTGATTGCTGGTTTGGTTGGTTCGATGATGAACCGGTCGCTGCTTGGTTTCCAGACGTTATATGGTCGTGTGCCGCTGCGATTCCGTCCTGTTATTGCGATCGCGCTTGCTTTGCCGGTTGGGATTTGGCTGCCTGATGTGCTCGGCGGTGGTTCGAATCTGATCAGCATGGCTGAGCATGCGAGTGTTGGCTTGGGGATGTTGTGCCTACTGTTTGTAGTGAAGGTGCTGTTCACAAGCACGAGTTTCGGATCGGGTTCTCCGGGCGGTATTTTCATGCCGATTCTTGCGGTGGGTGCGCTTGCTGGTGGTATTTGCGGTGAGATGTTGCATCAGTGGGCTGGCCTGTCTTCTGAAGTGGTTGCGATTTTTGCCGTCTGCATGATGACCGGCACGTTGGCTGCGTCGGTGAAGACTCCGATTACGTCGATTCTGCTGTCTGTTGAAATGTCTGGCACGCTGACGCATATGCTGCCAGTTGCTGCCGTTGCTTTTATTGCGTTGCTGGTTTCTGATTTGCTGCGTACGAAGCCGATTTATGGCGAGTTGCTGGAACGCTACATGCGTGCGCAGGGTGAGGATACGAGGATTCCGAGCCAGGTTGGTAGTGGCGTTATGGAATTGCCGCTGGAGATGGGGGCGATTGCGGACGGACAACGTGTGCGCGATGTCGCGTGGCCGTCGGGTTGTTTGATTATTGGCTTACGGCGCGGAGAACGTGAGATTGTGCCTCGTGGCGACACGTTGCTGCGTGCCGGCGACTATTTGGTGGTGCTGTTCAGCGGCGAGGAGGAGCGTGAGGCTCGCCCTGCGATGCGGAGGCTTTGCGACGCTCCGCTCACCTAGCCATGTGTGCACCGTAAGTGTCCGATTCTGCAGAATCGGACAACCGTAGCGTGAAAACTGTGGTTTGGATGTCCGATTCTGGAGAATCAGACATTGAATGTGTCGTAATCCTGCACTGTTTGTCCGTTTCTCCCGAATCGGTCAAGCAAAGTGTGTTTTCCGTATTCTGCTTGTACGATTCTGGTGAATCGGATGTATATGGCATGCAAAGTGGGGGCTGGATGTCCGTTTCTCCCGAATCGGACACTTTGCGTACGCGTGTAGCGTATGCGTGTAGACTCGTATACGTTAGGAAGGTGGCAACTGCGGCCAGCTCGTTGTTGCACGGCCCGTATTGCGGAACGATGTCGTCCGCAAGAGCAGAGGCCAATACAAGGGAGCGCAATGGAATCGCAAAAAAGTGAGCCTGGATTCTCGCCAAATGCGGGTGACGATCCGAATCCTGCTACGGAGTCGATCGACCTGACGGAAGTTACCCGTGTCGGCATTCGACCGTCTGGAGCGGCTGCAGCGCCGAATCCGCCGCAGATTCCACTCGCTCCGATGAAGCGTGTTCAGGCACGGTTCAATCCTTTGGCGGATGGACTGATGTATCTGGTTGTGTTTATCGGCGGCTTTGTTGGCGTTGGTTGCCGCCACGGATTGGATATGTTGCTGCCGTCGGTGAACGGCACGCCTTTTGTTGTCGGCACATTCGTTTCGAATATGCTTGCGTGTTTTCTTTTTGCGATGTTGACCGAATATATGACGACTGCATCGTGGTTGCGTCGTCGGGTTCGACAGGCGGTCAGTCGCGGTGTTGGTTTAGGTTTTCTTGGCGGATTGTCGACGATGTCGGGAGTCATGCTTGAGATGATGGAGGGGCTGCGCGAGCGTCACGTGGCCAGTGCGTTCGGCTATCTTGCAGGAAGTTTTGTCGGTGGTATTGTTGCAGCTTTGGCTGGTGTGCTGGTTATGCGGTGGCTTTTGGCTAAGGGAACGCGAAAACGTGTGCGAGACGCACTTTTTGTGTCCGATTCTCCAGAATCGGACAACCAGAGGACGAAGATACGCGCTCAGATGTCCGATTCTGGAGAATCGGACATTCTGGGTGTGGAAATGGACGCCGGCGGTGTGAAACATGTGAAGGTGGCGGATGCGGCGCATTCCGCGGCCCAGGCGGCGCTTGAGGCTGCACAGATTGCGCAACGTGCGGCACAGCAGGCGTCCCAGGCTGCGCAGTCGCCATCGTTGGCGTCGCAGGCCTCACCGATTCTGACATCGTTGGAATCGCAGACACCGGAATCGCAGACACCGGAATCGCAGACACTGGAAGCGGATACACGTATGCCGGCGTCCACTGTGCATTCCACCGTGCAACTCACAACGCAATCCACAACGTATTCCACGGCGCAATACAGTGTCCAGCCGAGCACTCAGCCAGTCGTCCCATCATCTGCGTCCGCGGATTTGCCGAGCTTCGAGCCGAAACCGGTGACTGCGGAGATCCCGATGGTGCCCGATCCGACCACGGGGGAGGTTCATTGATGATTTGGCTGATTTGCGTGTGCGGTGGCTTGGGCGCCATGGCCCGTTACGTGCTTGACGTGTCGATTCAGCGTAGTTGGAACAACTGGCGCGGTCGGAATCCTAATTTCCCTATATCCACGCTCGTCATCAACGGCATCGCATCCCTGTGCGCAGGCATCGCCATGATGTCGTACTATTCGCAATCGGTTGACATGGACACGACCATGATGTTCATCGTGGGATTCCTTGGCGGATTTTCAACGTTTTCCACTGCGATCAACGAGGTGCTTTCGCTGATCCGCACACGCAAATTCGCGCTGGCGATCGGCTACGGGGTCGCTACCGTGGCAGTGCCGTTGATATGCGTTGCGATCGGTTTCGGTATCGCGATGCTGTCCAATCCCGCGTAATTGCCGTGTTTTTCGTGCATTGTGATATTGCGATTGCGATATCGCAATCAGGTAAGGCGTCGGCTTCGTGCCGACTGCCTGATCTGACTGCCACGCAGGCGCGACGGCGTAGCGCGCACGTAAAGCGCCAGAGTGCGTAAACCGTGAAAACGTCGCAAAGTAAGCGTGGGAATCGCGGGCTTTGCGCCGCTTCTTTCGTTGTACTGTGCTGCCGTTTTCCGTGTTGTGGGCGGCATGCGAAAATCTGTATCGGTGCATATGCCGGTAATCGTCAAATGCAACCCGACAAAAATTCGATAACAAAAAACCAATAAAGTGATATTAAAAAAGAAAAGCATGTGGAAAATCGATATTGAAAATCAAGTAAAAGTGTAACCTCGTCAAACGGCATGCACACCAAGGTGTCGAACAGGTTCGAGAGTATGTAAAATGGTTGCAATATCTCAAAAAATCGTATCTGCGACGTGCGGAAGTGCGATAAATGCGACGAAAGCTAAATAAAGTGCGAAAGGCAGCGCACGATGAGGAGGGTACGATCATGGTCGGCATGCGCGATGTGGCGAAGAAGGCCGGGGTGTCCCTGAGCACTGTCTCGCTGGTGGTGAACGGCACCGGATACGTATCCAGCGATATGCGCGACCGTGTGCGTAAGGCCATGCAAGCCCTCAATTATGTACCGAACGAGCTTGCGCGCAACCTGTACCACGATCGCACGAATCTGGTCGGCGTCATCGTGCCCACCATCCGCCACCCGTTCTTTGCAACGTTTACCGCACATCTGCAGCATGCGCTCGCCGCGCAAGGACTGCGCACTATGCTGTGCTCCACCGCGGATGAGGCGGACGGCGAAATTCAATATGTCGACATGCTGCGCAGGCACATGATGGACGGCATCGTCATGTGTGCGCACACCTCGCATCCCGGTGATTATTGGACGTCGATTCACCGTCCGATCGTCGCGTTCGACCGCGTGCTTGGAGACGGTATTTCGTCGATCGGATCCGACCACGAGCAGGGTGGTCGGCTGATTTCGCAGATGCTGATTCGCAGCGGCGCGCGTCATGTGGTGATGATTGGCGGCCCACGAGACCAGTTCTTCGATTTGGCGGCGCGTGGTGAAGTTGGGGAGGGGTCGTTCGATTTAGGAAAGACCACGTTCCCGACGGTGCGCTACTACCTCACGTTGGAGCAGGAATTGACCGCCGCGGGCGTGAAATATGAGTATATCGAGGCTGGTGAGGTGATGGATTTCGCCGGTTATCATCGCGCGGTCGACAAGGCGCTCGACGGGGTGGCGACCGAAGGCGTCGATGCTGTGGTCAGTTCCGATATTGGTGCGGCTTTCTGCGTGCGCGAGGCGTTGGGTCGCGGAATTTCGATTCCAGGTGAGTTGCAGGTCGTCGCCTACGATGGCACATATTTGACTGATTTGGCCGGCATGAAGTTGACTGCGGTCGCGCAGGATTTCTCGGCGATTGCGCAGTCAGCCGCCGCCCATGTCGTGCAGGCGATCGCTAATGAGGAAGCGGCCGCAGCCAACGCCTCGCGCAAGAACAAGCCCAAGCCATTCGAGCCGAACGTGCTTATTCCCATCACGTTGGTGCCAGGCGATACCACGCGTTGATGATGCGCGTCTTCATGCGTGTGCCCGGTGTGTATCGCATCGATTTCAGCGGCGTCCACAACCAGCGGACGCCCGTCGATAGTCGTGCTCATCGTCCGACTTGTGCATATGTGTCCGACTCTGCTGAATCGGACGTCTGAGTTCCGAAAAAGTGTTCTGTGTGTCCGATTCTGCAGAATCGGACACATTGGAGTCGGACAGGCTAGCTGCATAGAACACCGCATCAAACCGGTTCGACACGCGCATTTCACTGCGCGACTGGACATTGACGTCCCTTTCGAGGTAATATCGAACCGGTTCGATACATACGTGAGTATGCAAATACGTAAACAACAAACAGGCAGATGCGCACGCAAATTGCACCCGCGCCCATGAGCCAAGGGAGGTCCCATGAAAAACAGAGTGCAACTCATCACTTACGCCGATCGTCTCGGCGATGGCACTCTTAGCTCGATGACCGACATCCTGCGCACCCGCTTCGACGGCGTGTATGACGGCGTGCATATCCTGCCGTTCTTCACTCCATTCGATGGCGCGGATGCAGGCTTCGATCCGATCGACCATACCAAGGTGGATCCGCGCCTCGGCAGCTGGGATGACGTTGCCGAACTTTCCAAGACCCACGACGTCATGGTCGACGCCATCGTCAACCACATGAGCTGGGAATCCAAGCAGTTCCAAGACGTGCTTGAAAAGGGTGAGGAATCCGAGTATTACCCGATGTTCCTGACCATGAGCTCCGTCTTTCCGGACGGCGCAACCGAAGAGGATCTGGCCGGCATCTACCGTCCGCGCCCGGGCCTGCCGTTCACCCACTACAAGTTCGCCGGCAAGACCCGCCTGGTCTGGGTCAGCTTCACTCCGCAGCAGGTTGATATTGACACCGATTCCGACAAGGGCTGGGAATACCTCATGTCCATCTTCGATCAGATGGCCGCATCCCATGTCAGCTACATTCGTCTCGACGCCGTCGGCTACGGCGCTAAGGAAGCTGGCACGAGCTGTTTCATGACTCCGAAGACGTTCAAGCTCATCTCTCGCCTGCGTGAAGAGGGTGTCAAGCGCGGCTTGGAAATCCTCATCGAAGTGCATTCCTACTACAAGAAGCAGGTTGAGATTGCGTCGAAGGTCGATCGCGTCTACGATTTCGCGCTTCCGCCGCTGCTGCTGCACTCGTTGAATACCGGTCACGTTGAGCCGGTCGCACATTGGACCGACATCCGTCCGAACAATGCCGTCACCGTACTTGACACGCATGATGGCATAGGCGTGATCGACATCGGCTCCGACCAGCTGGACCGTTCGCTCAAGGGCCTCGTGCCTGATGAGGACGTCGACAATCTCGTCAACACCATTCATGCGAACACTTACGGCGAATCGCAGGCCGCTACCGGTGCCGCCGCATCCAATCTTGACCTGTATCAGGTCAACAGCACCTACTATTCGGCGCTAGGATGCAACGACCAGCACTACATCGCAGCCCGCGCGGTGCAGTTCTTCCTGCCAGGCGTTCCGCAGGTCTACTATGTTGGCGCGCTTGCCGGCAAGAACGACATGGAGTTGCTGCGCAAGACCAATAATGGCCGCGATATCAATCGCCATTACTATTCCACTGCTGAGATCGACGAGAATCTGCAGCGTCCGGTAGTGAAGGCGTTGAATGCGCTCGCTAAGTTCCGCAATGAGCTTGATGCATTCGACGGCACCTTTTCGTACAGCGCCGACGGTGACACGTCCATCAGCTTCACGTGGGAGGGCACGACCACTCAGGCTACGCTCACGTTTGAGCCGGGCCGTGGTCTTGGTGTGGAGAACACCGCGTCCGTCGCCACGCTCGAATGGCGTGATGCCGCCGGTGAGCACCGCACGGACGATCTGATCGCCAATCCGCCGGTCGCGGCCTGACCGCGCATAAATCCATAAATCTGTAATCGTCCTTCCTGTCACCTCTCCTTCAGGAAGGACGATTCGCATTTTCGTTTTTCCGAGAAATCGTCTTATCGGGAAAACAATTTTCCCGGGAATCAGCTGAAATCCCAGCAAAAACGGGTAAGGTGAGCTTATGTCAAAGATGTCAAAGCTTTTCGATCAAGACAACATGTTTTTCGCCATTATGGGCGTGCTGTTTGATACGCAATATCAAGCAGTCGCTGCTGCCATGGCTTGTGTTCCTGTTGACGGCGGTTGTGCTGGTGATTGAGGGGAGTCACGTTGCCGCAATACTGCTGCGCATGGATATACAACTGGATTTGCCGTCGCATGTTTCTGCTGCCTGACAGGACGTATTGATATGGTTGATTCCGCCGAAAGAATCGCTCGAATGCACTGTTGCAGTGCGTCCGGGCGATTTTCATATGTACTGAATATTCGTGTGACATTTCGAAACGAGCAACGAAATAGAAGCAAGAACGAGAAGCGACAATATAAAACAAGAAAAACAGGAATAGAAACAAGAGATGACTGAAGACAATCAACATAATGCAGATGAGCAGCAGCCTCCAATGCGGCCGCAGCCGCTGCCGGGTCAGGTGTTCGTGCGCCCCGGCATCGATGACCGTCCCGATTACGAAAAAACGCTGACCGAAGAGACCAAAGCGGCCCTGAAGCGCTTGGCCGTACAGCAGAATCCGCGCGTGCCCGAGGCCTCCAACGAACGCCCGGAAGTGCAGCAGACCCGCATCAACACGGAAGGTGGCTCCCCCCTGACCGCGTTTGCTCATCTTGACGCGGCCGTGCCGAACCTCGAATCGTCGTTCCTCGACCTGCGCGACCCGATGACCGCGCCCGACGGCACCACGCCCACCAAACCGCAGGTGCATCGCCTCACCGTCGGCTTCGCGCTTGGCGCGCTGCTGTTCACCGCGCCGATGGCCGCGCTCAACTCCGTGCTCATTCCGCAGACCATCAGCCGTCTTTCCGGCACCAACCGCGTTACCGATCTGGCGCTGCTCAGCATCGTCGGCACGCTGCTGACGTTTCTGATGAATGCGTGGATTTCCGTCGGATCCGACCATTCGTACTGCCCGCTGGGCCGCCGTACCCCGTGGATCATCGCCGGCACGGTGCTGACTGCCACGTCGGTGGCGATTCTTTCCGCATGCGATTTCATGCCGTTGGTCATCGTGTTCTGGCTGTTCGCGCTGATCGGATATGCGATGGTGTCGATGCCGCTGGCAGCAGCTTTCGGTGAGCGCGTGCCCGACAAGTTCCGTGATCGTGCGGACGCGTGGCGTGGCGTTGGTCAGGCGTTCGGCCAGGTGTTCGGCATTATCGCGGCCGTTTCGCTTACGTGGGCCGCTGACGATTCCGGTTGGGATGGCACCACGCGTTTCGCCATGATGGTGTTTGCGTTGTGCCTGGTGGTGGCTGGTGTGGCTACATTGCTGGTGTTGCCGTTTGAGGGTTCCAGCAGCTATTTGCCTCGGGAGGATGTGAAGAAGGGCGATTATTTTTCGCAGTATCGCCCGCCGAAGGGCGCTCCGAAGTTCTTCATTGCGTTTGCCGCGCGCATGTTTGCCATCGCAGCCACTTCCGGCATTGCGATTTACCAGTGGTATCTTGCGCAGGATGGCTTGGGTGATGTTTCGCAGGTCGCCATGTTTGGTTTGTCCGGAGCGGCTGCGGTTATGTCGGTGATGGCCGTTGCCGCATTCGTCGGATCGCTGTTGGCTGCGCTTCTGCTTGGTCGTATCGCCCGCGCTTTCAAGGATTCCCGTATTCCCGCGATTGCCGCCTGCCTGTTGTTTGTGGTTGCTGTAGTACTTCCGTTGACGCCGATCGATAGAGCGATGGCAGTCGCGTTGTATGCGCTGTTTGCAGGTTTCGCGTATGTGGTGTACGACGGCGTGAGCCAAGGGTTGAATCTTGCGACGTTGCCGGATGTGCGTTCCGTTGGTCGTTCGTTGGCCGCGTTCAGTTTGGCGAATACGTTCGGTTCGTTGATTGGCGCTGTCGTTTGCGCGATTGCGATTGCGGTGACTGGCGAATATCTGCTGATTTTCGCTGTTGCCGCCGGTTGCATGGCTGTTGCGGGCGTGCTGACGTTGCTGCTGAAATGATTTGGATGATCTGAGATAATCCGAAAAACGAATATCAAATTCAAAATTGCGCGTCCACATAGTGAACCTTTAGTAGAAAGGGTATGTGGACGCGCTTATCTTTACGGCTTAGTTCGAGCGGATCGCCCGCCGAATACAAGACTTTGCGAAAGGAGGTTCGCCACGATGAACGGAATGGTTGCACGCGTACTGCTGTCCGCACGAATTATTATTCCGCTTTCGTTGGCGGACTGATTCGAGCAATGCAGCTTCAATCCCTCGCCAACGGAGGCAGGGTTTGAGGCGCGCAAAACACACACGTTGATGGCCCTGCATACTGTGGGGCCTTTTTGTTGCCGCCCACAAGGCGTAAGGCAACGAAATGAAGACTGCAACAAGAGAACAGAAGAAAGACGTTATCGGCGCATGCTGGGAGCCGGTAGCACATGACAGACGTAACAGGAGTAATCCAATGAGTGCAGTCGAAGCAGCCGCTGGTAAAGCGCAGGCAATGGTGCGCGATTCGGTGAAAACCGTGATCGCCGCTTCCATGGTCGGCACCGCCATCGAGTTCTACGACTTTTACGCATACGGCACCGCCGCTGCGAACTATTTCCCGAAGGTGTTCTTCGGAGACACCACCAATCCGACCGTCGCGCTGCTAGCCAGCCTGCTGACCTTCGCCATCGCGTTCATCGCACGTCCGCTCGGATCCTTGGTGTTCGGCCATTTCGGCGACCGCATGGGCCGCAAGACCACACTGGTGGTTTCGCTGTTGACCATGGGTGTCGCCACGTTCCTGATCGGCTGCCTGCCAACCTACAACCAGTGGGGCATTGTGGCTGTCGCCGCGCTGTGCCTGTGCCGTTTCGTGCAGGGCATCGGTTTGGGCGGCGAATGGTCGGGTGCCGCTTTGGTAGCCACCGAGAACGCTCCGGAAGACAAGCGTGCGCTGTATGGCTCCTTCCCGGAATTGGGCGCCCCGATCGGTTTCTTCCTGTCGAACGGCACCTACTTCCTGTTGGAAACGTTCAACGATAACGATGCGATGCTGGCATGGGGTTGGCGTGTGCCGTTCCTGCTGTCCGCAGTGCTGGTGATCGTCGGTCTTGTGGTGCGCGTGCAGATGGAGGAGACTCCGATCTTCCGCATGGCCCAGGAACAGAAGAAGGTCGTCAAGTCCCCGCTGACCGAAGTGTTCAAGAAGAGCTGGAAGGAAGTCATCCAAGCCACGTTCTTGGTGGCCGTCACCTACACGCTGTTCTACACGCTGGCAACCTGGTCCCTCGCTTGGGGCACCAAGACTATCGAACAGGGCGGCGGTAATCTTGGTTTCACCAATCGTGAATACCTGCTCATGCTGATGCTCGCCATCTGCGTGTTCGCCGCGTTCATTGTCATTTCCTGCGTGAACGCCGATAAATTTGGCCGCAAGCGCGTGATCGTCATCTCGTCCTGCTGCCTCGTGGCATTCGCGCTGCTCTTCCCGTTCCTGCTTGATCCGTCGGTCGTCGGCCAGCGTAACTTCGCCGCCAACCTGCTGTTCCTGTGCATCGGCTTCGCGTTGATGGGCACCGCATTCGGTCCGATCGGCGCGTTCCTGCCGGAGCTGTTCGACGCCAACGTGCGTTATTCCGGCTCCGGCATCGGCTACAACCTGGCCGCCATCGTCGGCGCGGCATTCGTGCCGACCATCGCCACTTGGCTGTCCCACCACTGGGGTGTGCACTCCGTCGGTCTGTACCTCGGCGTGATGGCCGTGTGCTGCCTTGTTGCGGTGCTGAGCTGCAAGGAAACCAAGGACGTCGATTTCGCCAAGTGATGTCCGTGAGGGCTTCGGGCGGTGCTCGGGTGGAATCGCCCGAAGCCCTCACAAAAAGCGTTTGACGCAAAACATAACCACTATGTGAACGTCAGCAACCAATATAAAGAAAACGGGACTAGAACAGTTCCGCAGGAGAGGCGGTGTGATTCCTCGGACACAATCCGGGGGGAGTAACATCCTAGGAATCACAAGCCGTTGCAACAACCGAACAAGTAACAGAAATCGAAAGATTTTTCGGGAAAAGTACGATCCCGAAGCGATAGAAAAAATAAAAGGAGCGCCAATCATGGCAGCAACTATCTGGTACGAAAAGGACGCCGATCTGTCTGTGTTCGAAGGCAAGAAGGTGGCCATCCTCGGTTACGGTTCCCAGGGTCACGCTCATGCGCTGAACCTGCGCGATTCCGGTGTGGACGTCGTCGTTGGTCTGCGTCCGACCTCCAAGTCCGTGGATTACGCCAAGGAGCAGGGCCTGGAAGTCAAGCCGGTCGGCGAGGCCGTTGCCGAAGCCGACGTGGTCATGATCCTGCTGCCTGACCAGTACCAGGCCAAGGTGTACAAGGAAGAGGTTGAGCCGAACCTGAAGCCGGGTGCTGCTCTGGCTTTCGCCCACGGTTTCAACATCCACTACGGCTACATCAAGCCGTCCGAGGACCACCCGATCTTCATGGTCGCTCCGAAGGGCCCGGGCCACATCGTTCGTCGTGAGTATGCAGCCGGCCGTGGCGTCCCGGTCGTCGTGGCCGTGGAGCAGGATCCGGATGGCAAGACCTGGCCGCTGTGCTTGGCTTACGCCAAGGCTCTGGGCGCTCTGCGTGCAGGCGCCATCAAGACCACCTTCACCGAGGAGACCGAGACCGATCTGTTCGGCGAGCAGGACGTGCTCATGGGTGGCATCAACCACTTGTGCGACTTGGGCTTCGACGTGCTGACCGAGGCTGGCTACCAGCCGGAGATCGCCTACTTCGAAGTGTTCCACGAGCTGAAGATGCTGGTTGATCTGGCCAACGAAGGCGGCCTGAACAAGGCTCGCTGGTCCTGCTCCGACACCGCCCAGTACGGCGATTACACCTCCACCGTCATCACCGAAGAGACCAAGAAGCGCATGCAGTACCAGCTCAAGCGCATTCAGGATGGCTCCTTCGCCAAGGAGTTCATGGATGATCAGGCCGCTGGCGCTCCGAAGTTCAAGGAGCTGCAGGAAGAGTACAGCCACCCGCACCTGGAGACCGTTGGTCCGAAGCTGCGCGCCATGTTCTCTTGGAACAACCAAGAGGACGCCGATGCCGATATGGCCGAGTCCTTCAACGGCAAGATCGCTCGTACCCAGGTTCAGTGATTTCGCCTGATTTCGAGCTGAGAGCCGGAATCTGAAGCATTAAGACCGTCGCCCGATTCGTTCGGACGGCGGTCTTTTGCGTTGTGTTGGCTCCTTTTGCCGCGCTGACAGGTGTTCGGCGCGATGAATCGGTTTTTTCGTGTATGGGGGTATGGTTTCTTCTGGTTTCTGTCGATTCGGGGCCCCCTTTCCTGTGTTGGCTGGTGATTGGTGGCGAGGATCGCATTTTTTCGAGTACGGGGTTATTCGTTGGAACCGTGGTTCTGGAATCTCGGAACCTTGAAACCTCAAAACCGTGAAATCCTCTGAAAATAGAGGAAGACCGACACCCACAAACGGGCGACGGCCTTCCATTGGTAATTGAGGCTTGCGATCCGGTCCATCGGGACCAATTGACCGGATTCCGATGGACCGAGGCCACTTGATCGGAATCCCGATCAAGCGAAGCCCTAAGTCACTCAGCCACGGGCGATCTTGCCGGTGAAGGTGGCCATATCGGCGTCGTCATCCTTGCCGTTGTTCCAGGAGAACATAGCGCGCAGCTTCGGACCAACGGTTTCGATGCGGACGTTGCCGTACTCTTCCTGCAGCTCCTTGAACTTCGGAGCGCCGGCGTCCTGATCATCGATGAATTCCTTGGCGAAGGAGCCGTCCTGGATGCGCTGCAGGTGGTACTGCATGCGCTCACGCACGTGCTCGTCGATGCAGGTGTTGGTGTAGTCGCCGTACTGAGCGGTGTCGGAGCAGGACCAGCGGGCCTTGTTCAGACCGCCCTCGTTCATGAGGTCGACGAGCATCTTCAACTCGTGGCAGACCTCGAAGTAGGCGATTTCAGGCTGGTAACCGGCGTCGGTGAGGACTTCGAAGCCCATTTCAACGAGCTTGTTCACTCCGCCCATGAGCACATTCTGCTCGCCGAACAGATCGGTCTCGGTCTCCTCGGTGAAGGTGGTCTTGATGGCGCCTGCGCGTAGAGCGCCCAGAGCCTTGGCATAAGCCAAGGTGATGTTCCAAGCGTCGCCACGCGGATCCTGCTCCACGGCCACGACGACCGGAACACCACGGCCGGCTGCATACTCACGACGAACGATGTGGCCCGGGCCCTTCGGAGCGACCATGAAGATCGGGTGGTCCTCGGACGGCTTGATGTAGCCGTAGTGGATGTTGAAGCCGTGAGCGAAAGCAACAGCTGCGCCCGGCTTGATGTTCGGCTCGATGTCATTGGCCCAGATGGTGCGCTGGTACTGATCCGGAGCCAGGATCATGATGATGTCGGCCTCAGCTGCGGCTTCCGGAACGGACTTGACTTCCAGACCCTGTTCCTTGGCGTGCTCGACGGACTTGGAGGTCGGACGCAGGCCGACGACGACGTCGACACCGGAATCGCGCAGGTTCAGCGCATGAGCGTGACCCTGAGAACCGTAACCGATGATGGCAACCTTCTTACCTTCGAGGACCGAGAGATCGCCGTCGTTCTCGTACCAGATTTGTGCAGCCATTGTGATTGGCACTCCTTTTTATGTAGTGGGGTGAACGCCTTCCGGCGCTCGGGTTTCTACCATTCGCAGATGAATTCGCGTGTTTTTGTGCATGGATTTTGTCCTGCAAACTGGGGTCTATCCTACCGGAGCCTCCATCTTGCAGCGTGTCTGGTCCACAAAGTGAGCCGAGAAACCGTAAAAATCCGTCGCGGCAACGGCAAGTTTCATGTATTTTGACGGGAAGGCGGCATAGGATACAACGCGTAGGGATTTTTGATTAGGAAGAGATGTCATGGTCACTGCGACTGGTCCTGCGCCCGGATCTGAAATGACGGCGGCAATCGGCGATATTGAGGACCGTAGCACGGCAGGAGTTCTGCACGTCGCCGCGATTTTCGCTTCGCACATGGTATTGCAGCGCAACAAACCCATCGCCGTGTTCGGCGCGTTGGATGCTGATTGTGCCGGACTTGAGGTTTCGGCGGAAATACGCGATTTCGATGGTTCCGTGATTGTGCAGGCGCACGCGTACGCCTCCAAAGAGATCAAGAACAGCCTGTCTCCGTGGCGCGTTATGCTGCCCGCGCAATCTGAAGGCGGACCCTACACGTTGCGCGTCACCGCAGGCAACGATTTCATCGAATATTACGACGTGCTGATTGGTGAAGTGTGGCTTGCCGGCGGTCAAAGCAATATGGAACTTGAGTTGCGCAATAGCGAAAACGCTGAGGAAGCCCTCGAAAACTGCGCTGATCCGCTCCTGCGTTTTTACAATGTGCCGAAAACCGGCGTGATTAATCGTAATGCCGAACATGCGGCAAGCTGGCAGGAATCATCGCCCGAAAATAGTGGCGTGATGAGTGCCGTAGCGTACTATTTCGCGCGAAAACTGCGTAATGAACTCGATTCCGATCTTCCGATCGGCATTATCGACTGTTATATCGGGGGTACGTCGATTAGTTGTTGGATGAGCGAGGATGCGCTGAATTCCAGCGAAGCTGGGCGCGGCTATCTTGCTCGTTACGAGCAGGCGATTGCAGGCAAGACGCAGGAACAATTCGATTTAGAGTATAGCGAATGGCGGTCGCGTTCTGATACGTGGAATGCGTCGATTGCTGCAGCTCGTGAAGCCGATCCTGATGTGACGTGGGATACGCTGACCCAACAGTACGGCGAATGCCCGTGGCCGCCACCGATGACGCCGACCTCGCAGTGGCGTCCGACTGGTCCGTTCCATGCCATGCTGGAACGCATTGTGCCGTACTCCTTGGCTGGATTCCTGTGGTATCAGGGTGAGGAAGACGAACAGTATTGCGGAACCTACCGTGAGCTGTTGGGCATGATGATCGGCGAATGGCGTGCGCTGTGGAGCGAGAATCTGCCGTTCCTGATCGTGCAGCTGCCGCAGTGGATCGACAAGAAGGTCGACGAGGGCGAAGACGATCCGATGCTGTGGCCGGTGCTGCGTGAGGCCCAGTGGGATGCCGCACAGTCCATCGACAACGTGTTCGCCATCTGCACCATGGATTGCGGTGAATACAACAACATTCACCCGGTTGATAAGCGCACGCCCGGCGAGCGTCTCGGCAATTGTGCGCTTCACCAAGTGTATGGTATGAGCCGTATTCCGGTGTATGGTCCGACTGTGCTGGGCTTCCGCTGCGACGAAGGCGGTCGCGTGCGTCTGTTCTTCCGGTATGCGCACGGCCTGCATTTCAGCGGTACTACGCCCGACAGTTATGGTGATAAGTTCGACAAGAGCCTGCCTTCGTTGGTACGACTGCCGGAACGTTCCGGTTTCGAGCTTGCCGGCGCTGATGGTGTGTTCCATCCGGCCACTGCTGCGATTTTCGTGGATTGCGATATTGACGATTTGATCAACGCGAAGGTCAATGTGGTTGACTATAACGCTACGGAGTTCGGTATTCCGATTAACAGTCGCAGTATCGGCACGATTACGTTGGCCACGCCGGAAGTGCCAGCGCCGGTGATGATGCGCTACGCGTGGCGCAGTTGGGGGCCTGCACCGTTGGCTAATGACGATGATCTGCCCGCTCACCCATTCAAGCTAGACCTGACCGATCACACCGACTCTGATCACGCTGAATAATCACGTTGCATGATTGTCGCTAGTCGACAATGAATAGCGTGCGATTGCTGTGCTTATAGTGTGCGGCAATCGCACGCTTTGTATTGCGATTGAAGTCTTGCTGATCGCACGTCAGTCAAATACGAATCAAATACCAGTCAAATAAAAAATCGTTGAAAAATCAACGTTTCTGCGATTTGCGGCACCAAAATCGCAGAAACGGATCAAATAAAATGCGCTGCACTGCGAGCGCATAGGCTATTGCCAGAGGTCCGGGCCGAATGATTCCAGGTATGCGGTCAGTTCGGCCGCCATCTGCTCGTCTTCCGGAATGCGCGGGTGACCATCCGTGCCGCAACCATTGCGTGAATACAAAAAATGTTTCACGTGAAACTCGCCCTCAGCGCCGCGGCCGTTGCCATGGAAGATGGCGTGGAACTTACCGTCACAGCCAAGAGCTACGTGCGTGACCTGTTCTGCATGGCAGACAAGGTCGACGCGAAGGCTTCGGTGGCCGAGGGCATGGTCTCGCTGCTTCCGGGCGAAAGCGTCGTGCTGCACATCGCCACTGCCAATACCGCAGCGCTTGCCAATCAGGGTGCGTTCGCAGCCGCCAACGTGCCGCGTTCCGCCAACGATCTGAAGCGTGAATGGTGAGATTCCGCGAATACGCCGTCTACTGAAGCGGTAGAAGAGTGGATAGAGGACTACTGAAATTTCAGTTGACGTGTTCGGTTGAGTAAAAACATAAGTTGAAGCGCCACCGACCTTAAGAGACGAAAGTGTTGCGAGCACTGACTTTTCAAGAGGTTGGTCGGCGCTTTTACTGTACGATGTAGATGAATCGTTTAAGTTGCGATTTAAGTTAAGAAGAAGGACGCGGACATGCCTATTCAAAAAAGCAAGGTGACGATTTTTGACGTTGCCAAAGCTTCGGGAGTCTCTAGTAGCGCCGTTTCGTATGCGCTCAACGGCAAGTCTGGTGTTTCCGATGTGACCCGAGACAAGGTGTTGAAGGTCGCACACGAACTGGGATGGAAGCCAAATGGCGCGGCACAGGCGCTGGCCAAGTCGAAGACGCAGCGCGTGGGTCTGGTGTTGGGTTACGACCCGAAGCTGCTTTCCGTCGAACCCTATATGATGGAGCTTATTTCCGGTCTTGGCGCCGAGTTGGAAAAATACGATTATTCCCTGTTGATACGCATGGCCGTGGATGAGGCCGCGAAGCTTTCGATCATCGATGACTGGATCGCCACCGGCAACGTTGACGCCATGCTGCTCGTTAATGTTGAGCTTGGAGACCCCTGCGTTGCCTTGCTTGAGGAGCATGAGGAGATGCCGGTACTTGCCATTGCCGACGCCTCCGTGGTCGGCAATCTGCCGAGCCTGTCAAGCGCCGATGCCGATGCCGCGCGCCAAGCGGTGCGATACCTGTATGATCTCGGGCATCGTCAGATCGCCCGCGTCGGCGGTTCCGAATCGTTTGCGCACTCGTATATTCGTGATTCCGCCTTTGCAGATGTCGCTTCCGAGCTGGGCATGCGTTACCGCTGCCTGCACACCGACTACACGCCGGAGACTGGTAGCGAGGCCACGAAGCGTTTGCTGTCGTTCCCAGAGCATCCGACGGCGATCATCTACGACAATGATGTGATGGCGTTGGCAGGCCTTGGCGTGGCAGCTTCGCAAGGCATCAAAGTGCCGGAGGAAATTTCCATCATGTCGTGGGATGATTCCTTCATGTGCACCGCGGCCTATCCGAATCTGACCGCCATGGGCCGTGATGTGGTCGATACCGGTAAGCAAGCCGCCGGATTGCTGCTCAAGCTGATTGGCGGTGAGCGTGTGGGGCATCTGATGGAAGAGCCGTACGAATTGCGTGCCCGCGCTTCGACCGGTCCCGCTCCGGCAGCGGAATAAGATGCGATGATGAATTAAAAAATAGCGATTGCGCATTTGCTGCGCCCTGACAAGGGCAGGATGAAGGCGAGCAGCGAGCCGATCACGGCAATCATCGCAAGGGTAACGCCATACAGGATTGCGACCTTTGACCGGTACCACAAGTCGAACAGCGCGAGTCCCCAGAACAGCGTGGGAATCGTAGATTGGAAATCAAAATCTGAAATCGTAATCTGAAATCAAAAAGCGCCCGTGCCCCTCGCTTGAGGCATGGGCGCATTGTTGCCTTACGACTTCAGGCGCGCTTTTGTGTGATCTGATAGGCGGCGAACAGCACGGCCAGCCAAATCACGCCGGCGACCACTGCGATGCGATAGCTTGCGGAGAAGCACATCAGCACCACAACCAACAGCATGAACGCGATCACCACATACGGCGTCACCTTGGCGAACGGCAGCTTGAAAGCGAGCTTGTCAAGCGCTTCCTGGCCCTTCAATCCCTTCAAATCATTCGGACCATCGCCGGCGGCGACAACGCGACGGAACTTAATTTCCGTAATCATGATCATGATCCAATTGATCGCAGCGGCGATCGTGGCGATCGACATCAAATAATTGAATGCGAAATCAGGCCACACGAACACCACGACCACGGCGATCACAATAATGATGGCCGACGTGATCACACCCCCGACCGGAACGCCGCGCTTGTTCAGACGGCCCAGATACGCGGGCGCATTGCCCTGCTTCGCCAACGAATACAGCATGCGCGAGTTCGCGTACAGGCCGGAGTTGTACACGCTCATCACGGCGGTCAGACACACGAAATTCAGAATGCCAGCGGCCGCGTGCACGCCCACCGAGTCGAAAATCTGCACGAACGGGCTGGAATTGCCGTCGATCGTACTCCACGGGACCACGGCCATGATCACGCCGAGCGCGCAGATGTAGAACACGAGAATACGCCAGATAATGCCGTTCGTGGCCTTCGGGATGGTGGTGCGCGGATTTTCGGTTTCGCCCGCGGTGATGCCGATGAGCTCAGTGCCACCGAAGCTGAACATCACCACGACCAGCGCCATCAGCAGGCCGGTCCACGTGCCGTCCGCATTGCGAGACATCAGGCCGTGGGGCAGGAATCCGCCGTCAACGGTGAACCAGTTGGCGAACGACGCGCGAATACCCGAAGCTGTCGGCACGTTCGCGATGATCACATACAAACCGCCGAAAATCATGGCAAGCACGGCCACGATCTTGATGATGGCGAACCAGAATTCAAATTCGCCGAACTTGTTCACGCCCATAAGATTCAGCGCCGCGATGGCCACCAGGAACACCGCCGCCGACACCCACTTCGGAATGTTCGGGAACCAGTAATTCACGAACGAGCCAACCACAGCCAACTCCACCATGGCCACCAGCACATAGTTGAACCAGTAATTCCAGCCGGAAATAAAGCCCGCACGCTTCGACCAGTACTGCGTGGCATAGTAGCTGAATGCGCCCGCCTTCGGATCCTCGACCGCCATTTCGGACAGTGCGCGCACGATCAGGAAAATCGCCAGACCGCCGATCAGATAGGCGAGCAGAATGGCCGGACCCGCCAGCTGAATCGATTCGCTGGAACCGTAGAACAGGCCGGTGCCGATCGCACCACCCAATGCGATCAATTGAATATGACGATTCTTCAAAGACTTGCGCAGCGTCGGCGGAACCGGCACATCGTCGGTTTCGCGCGGTTTCTTCGCAACGGTTGCGTCGCTCATGAATGCTTCCTCTTCTTGGGTGCCTCGGCAATATTCGGCAAATTCAGCAAAAGTTTGGCGATCTTGTGATATTGCGTTCGGCAGTAGTGGTAGGTGACGCGCCTATGGTTTTTGGCATGGCACGTCTTCCCCGATTGTAGCTGTAGCGCGTGGATTCGGCTTCGTAGTGTTCAATAGTTCGATAGTCCAATAAAATGAGGGTTTTGAGAGCAATGGTTGATGCTGCTTGAACGCTGCGGGGCTGGAGGTCGTCATGGCATTCGTCAAAGACATGGTGCGTATGTGGTTGCATGCGTGGAAGCGATTCGTCTCCATCGCCATGATCACATTGCTGGGCGTTGCCGTGCTTACCGGCATTTACGCGGGATGCCGAGACGCTTTTCTCGCGACGGATCGTTTTTTCGACACCCAAGGATTGCACGATATTCAGGTGTTGTCGACGGCCGGATTGACTGACGACGATATTGCCGCGCTCCGTAAGGTTTCCGGTGTTGCGAAAGTGCAGGGCGAACGTTCGCAAACCGTGACGGTCGATCTGAACGGCAAAAAAACCGTGACCATGCAGGAGATCGGCACGAATGGCATTGACCAGCCGTATCTGCAAAGTGGCCGTATGCCTGAAAAGTCCGGCGAGATTGCGGTGACGCGCAAATTCATCAAGGATTCCGGATACAAAAAGGGCGACCATATTACGGTGACGCCCCAGGATTCGGCGTCTTCGTCTACTTCTGCGGCGTCTTCCGTGTCCGATTCTGCAGAATCGGACAACCAAACGGGCGAAAACGGGTCCCAGATGTCCGATTCTGGAG